>Ga0172368_10001379_pt1 | contig 33540 bp, 27 predicted proteins | sample Lak11m_FD_114540 | JGI IMG/M metagenome (GOLD analysis project Ga0172368, IMG submission 114540) | Freshwater microbial communities from Kabuno Bay, South-Kivu, Congo - kab_022012_11m | ecosystem: Environmental > Aquatic > Freshwater > Lake | place: Democratic Republic of the Congo: South-Kivu...
AATTATTAATAAGATGAAAAAGATTCTGAAACTTTTCATGGTTGTCTTGATGACAATTCCTTCATTGGGTTGGTCCCAGAACAACGATTTTGCAAATGGATCAAACCCTGTCAATCTTTTGAATGATTTGGGACAGAAGACTGGTTTCTGGAAAGAGAGGTCCGGTGAGTTAACAAGTGTAGGAAGTTATATCAATGGAATTAAAGATGGTACCTGGGAGACCTATCTTAACAACGAACTGATTTTAAGTGTTGAGAATTACATAGCAGGCAAACTGGATGGAATCTCATTGGAATTCGATCGCAAAGGAAAGATCAGCAAGGTGGAACATTACCAGAATAACCTGTTGCACGGGACTGTACTTATATATAGCCCCTTGTCCCAAAAATTGATAAAAAGACAGGAATATGATCAGGGAATGCTTACCGGTCTTTGTCAGACTTATTATGATAATGGAAAGATCCAGGAGGAGGCGTTCTACAAAGAAAATCAGAAAAACGGTCCGTCCAGGTGGTTCAGCCGTGAAGGAAGGTTAGTGGCTATTTATAGTTACAGCGCCGGCAGTTTTGAAGGGAATCAACGTACCTTCTATGAAAACGATACTACATCAACACTTTCAAAGTATGTGAACAATAAGTTGGAAGGCGAATTCCAGGAGTTTTACAGGAATGGTAAACTGAAACTTTCAGGAACTTATCTTAATGGACTCAAAGAAGGAACATGGACTGAATATGACGAAACCGGAAGACCGTCCCGGACAATAAAGTTTAAGAATGGAGTCGAAAAATGAATCCCGGAAAATCAGGAATCCTTTTGTTGATCTTCCTGACTACAACTGTTTTGGATGCAGTCCGAAAAATCCGTTTGGCCTTAAAATGACGTTTACCGAAGAGGGGGAGGAGGTCGTTTCAGTCTGGGATCCGCAAAAGCATTTTCAGGGTTATCTTGAAATTCTCCATGGGGGTATACAGGCAGCTTTGATGGATGAAATAGCCAGCTGGGTTATATATGTAAAATTAAAAACGGCCGGTTTTACCTCAAAAGCAGAAATCCGATACCACAAAAAAGTGTATGTAAACCAGGGGCCTCTTAGGATAAAAGCCCATGCCTCAAAAATGAGAAGAAACCTTGCTGAGATTGAAGTGGCTCTGTTTGACTCCAATGGACAGAAGTGTGCATCGGGACATTTAACCTATTTCACTTTTCCGGAGGAGAAAGCAAAAGGAACAATGTATTACCCAGCAAGCAATGATTTTTTTTAATAAAAAGGATAGGTCAGAGGCAACGAATAAGCCGGAGCAGTGTCTATTTACTGCGGTTCTTTATCACATAGTCTTTTCGGGGTGAGTTCTGTTTATATCCGTATCTGATCCCGTAATTGCTTCGGTTCTTCTTGATGGTTTTTTGTATGTATGCCCCGTCGGATTTACAAGTGTATTTCCTGGAATGTGAGCAAGAGTAAGAAAAAAGGATGGTAAAAGCAAAAAGAAAAAGTAAAGATATGGATTTGATCCCCTTAACCATAATATTCTGATTTTGCCTGTAAATTTACAATTAATTACTGAATTCAAGCATGAAAACATGTATCTTTGTCCCGTTTGATCCTTGTAAAAATTCAATCTAAATCATTGATTAACAATTAAATAATAATAGTATGAAAAAATATTCTTTACTCCTGTCTTTCATTGTCGGTTTTTTATTCCTGCCTTTTGTGATCTTTAGTCAGGAAGCTGAGTGGGTTGAACAAGTAATTGTCGCCAGCGGGAATCAGTATGAATCAACACCTCCGTTCATTGATTTTGTCACGGTACGTAGCTATAATCCCACAACAGAGGTAAACATCGTTTTCGACGAGATAAAAACACAGTCTGTTCAGGATGTTGCAATTGAAAATGGTAAAATATACGTAGCAGCTCAGGATAGTATCGTCATGTATGATGCAAATACATTGCAACGGTTGGCAGCAGTTGCTGATTCCGGACTTTGCAGGTTGCACGTTTTTAACAACAGACTCATCGTCTCGAAACAATATCCTGTCGTCAAATTCTTTGTAGAAGTATTGAATGCAAATGATCTTTCCCTGATTGCCAGAATACCGAATATCTCAGGTGAATGCAAAGGAATCACTCATTACCAGGATTCAGTCTATGTTGCTGTTAATGGAGGATTTTTTAGCACAGAAGGGAAGATGGCTGTTATCAGCAGCAACAATTGGACCTTAAAAAGGGAGATAAATTTTGGGCCGAACGCTGTAGGTATTAACGATATACATAATTATGACAGGTTTATGTTCAGTGTGAATGAAACCCCCTTTGGTAGTACCGGTGTTGGAAGTATAACGGCTTATGATACCTACTCCAAAACATACAACAATTATATTTTAAACTATCAGGTTGGAAATGGTGCCGGTGGCGTTTTGAACAGCGGAATTATTGATACATTGCTTTTCCTTACACTGAACAATGGCATCGGTTCCTTTAATCTTGATAACCGCCTGTTGCAGGATTCGGTTATTTTTCCCGATCCCGGTGCAGCCAATCATATCTATTATACATCTTACACCACAGATTATTTAAACTCCAGATTATATATTAATGTCGGAAACCGGGTTAGCTGGGGATTGAACATTGTTGGTTCAGCCACGGGAGATTCAATTACATCATTCCAGACGGGCTTCAATTCTGATGCCTTGGCAATTGATTATCGGGTACCTGTAGGAATTGATAATCGGGTGGCCAGAGAGGAAAAAATTGCTTTGTACCCTAATCCGGTTGAAAATATTCTTAGGATTAAATATACGGGAGCGGATCAGGTTAAAGGGATTTTGATCCGGGATATTACTGGACGCATTGTATATCAGGATAATAATGAAGCTTTTTCATCTACATGGCTTGATTGTTCATCCTATTCAGCAGGTCTTTATTTTGTGACTGTCCAAACGGCCTCTAATTCTATATCAGCGAAGTTCATTAAAAAATAGTATTTTTATCGATGAAAATTACTGTTTCATAAGTACAAAATCTTATTCTTGAATATTACGCCATGGGAAAGTGGATGTTATTGTTAGTTGTTATCCTGGTGTCGACACATCACTTGTACGGGCAATATCCACCTCCGGCAGGTCAGCCTGGTTCTACTGCGATATATAAAGACAGCTCCGCCTTTCGGGCCTGGGCGAATTTTTGCATAGTATATCCCGGGTATATCAATTTTCTTGATACCAACGCTACCCATCAGGGATCCAATAAAGCCTCCTATGGATTTCCTGCCGATGCTACCGGCATTCCTGATAACTTTACTGTAAGTCTGGGAGACAGGGGAGTAGCAATATTAACCCTCCCTTTCCCGATATTCGATAGTACAGGACCCGATTTTGCCATCTTTGAGAATGCCTGGAGTGATGATTTCCTTGAACTTGCTTTTGTCGAGGTAAGTTCAAATGGTGTTGATTTTATCAGATTCCCCTCTGTTTCACTTACTCCTGAAACCCCGCAGGTCTCAACTTTCGGGACAATTGACGCAACGCAGATTCACAACCTGGCAGGGAAATACCGATTGTTTTACGGTACGCCTTTTGACCTTTCCGATTTGAAAGACAGTTCATTGGTAGATATTTCGTCCATAACACATATTCGGATTATTGATGTTGGGGGGTGCATAACACAGGGGTATACTTCCTTTGACTCTCAGGGGCATGTAATCAATGATCCATGGCCTACACCATTCTGGTCCTGCGGCTTTGATCTCGATGCAGTTGGGATTATCCATGCTAGGCCCCTGGGTGTTCCTGTTTCCGAACAAAAGGCATCGATTTTTCTTTATCCAAACCCTGTTTCTAGTTTACTGAGAATCAAATATCTTGAAAATTATTCGGTACTTTTATCAATACAGGATCCTGCAGGGAATATCCTTATTAAGGATCAGCCGGTAAACAATCAGTGCGAACTGGATGTCTCGGATTTTCCATCCGGGCTTTATATTGCTGTTTTTACTTTTCAGGATGGAACGAAAAATATCCAAAAGTTCATCAAACAATAGGTAGCAGAAAGCGAAACTTTGACGGGAATAGGAAAGCACTTCAAGAAACTTCTTGTCCTTCTGCCTGTGTTTCATGCATTCGCTCTAGCATCGGGACAATCATCTCCGGATACCCTTAAATTGAAAGAGATTGAGGTAAAAGCCAGTTTCCCGGTTAACAATATGGGCTTTAAGCGAGTCAGCGTAGATTCAACAATCCTGATCCCCCGGCTTGATGCCAATCTCAGCACGATCCTGTCGCAATACTCCACAATCTTTATAAAATCCTACGGCAGCAACAACCTCGCCACCCCTTCATTCAGGGGTACTTCAGCCCACCATACGATTGTGGAATGGAACGGGATCACGCTGAATTCCCCGATGTTGGGACAGGTAGACCTGTCACAGATTCCGGTTGCTCAATTCCAGGGTCTGGAAATTCTTTATGGAGCTACAGGGCTCAATAAAACAAGTGGAGCATTTGGAGGGATTATTAACCTCAAAACAAATCCTGACTGGAACAGCAGGATGAATATTTCACTTTCACAGACATTCGCCAGCTTCAGCAACTATACAACAATAGTGAATGCGGATATTGGCGACGCGAATTTTCAATCTCAGACAAGGGCAAATTTTGCGGCCGGGCAAAACGACTTCCCATTTTTCAATGACTACACCGGGCAAACTGAGAAATTGATCAACGGAGCCTATTCTCAATATGGTATATCAGAGGATTTATTTGCAAAAATAAAAGACCGGCATCTGATCTCGACCCGGATCTGGTATAATTATTCCAGGCATGAAATACCACCTTTAAACACCAATATTAATCCCGCCCATATTGAATCCCAGACAAACAAATCGCTCAGAAGTTTGCTGGAATATAAATTTGTTCACAGAACTCTTTCTCTGGAGGTTTCTTCCTCCCTCATCGATGATTACCTGCACTATATGAATGACAGTCTAAATGCTGAACATCAATATTATACATTCTCAAACCGGATCGTCGTCAGCTTCAGAGGGATCCACAAATTTTCGTTCAGACCAGGGATAGAGCTGACTCATGACTGGGTCAATTCAGATGGATATCTTTCCCGGAAACAGAGAAATGTACTCGGAGGATTTGGAGAAGTAGTATATACCCCTTCATCCTTCATTACCTTGTCTCTGTTAGCGAGGATCGAAATAGTAGATGGATTGCTGATGCCTTTCATCCCTGCAATAGGTGTTGAATACAATCCTTTCCGGAAGATCAACCTTTCCCTCTCGGCGAATGTTTCGAGAAACTACCGGTATCCTTCCCTTAATGATCTGTACTGGGGTACCTGGGGGAATCCCGATTTGTTGCCGGAGGTTAGCTACAGTGCTGAAAGTGGTATTACATGGAACTGGCTGAATAAATCAAAAAGCTTTTTTATTGAAACAGAGGTTACTGGATATTATCTTCTGATGCAGGATATGATCGTTTGGTCACCGTCAACTTTCAGCAGCGCTATCTGGATTCCCGAAAATATCAGTGAGGTGGCTTCAAGGGGTATCGAAACTGGAATTAACTCCACCCTGGAATTCTTGAAAAGTACCTTTGATTTTAATGTGACTTATAACTTCTGCAAATCCACCTACCAGAAAGAAGTCAGTCCTGGCGGGTCTTCAATAGGAAAACAATTGATTTATACGCCAAAGCATACCTTAAATGCTTCATTCAGGTATGCATGGAAGGGATTCTATTTCAGTTATTTATTTAACTTTATCGGACTTAGGTACCTTGGAAAAGATAACAAGGATTATATGCCAGGGTATAACTTATCTAATATCTTTTTTGGAAAAAGTTTACAAATGAAAGATTTTAAGTTATCTTTACAACTTGAAATAAACAACCTATTTGGTCTTGATTATCAATCAGTAGCTTACCGCCCTATGCCTGGCAGAAATTTCGCCATCACACTTAGAGGCAATTTTAGCAGAAAATCAACTAAATGAGTTATTTCACCAATATGAGCAGATCAAATTCCCTGTTTTCCCTCTTTTTCCTTTGGTTCGTAATTTTCGGTATATCATCCTGCAGCAAAGACCCTGTCCGGCCAACACCTGGCCCGGTTCTTCCTCCACCTGATGATTCTGCAACGTTTTCGTCCGGCTTCTTTATCATCAATGAAGGCAACTTCAACTGGGGAAATGCTTCCATAACTTATGTAGATAATTCCACGCATACAGCCCACCAGAACATCTTTGAGCAAGTCAACAACCGCCCGTTGGGAGACATTGCGCAATCTATGCGGGTGATGAACAACCGTGGTTATATTGTTGTGAATGTTTCAAATAAGGTTGAAGTGGTTGATCTGTCCACATTTAAGACAATTAAAAGCATTGATGGATTTAATTCTCCAAGATATATTGAGTTTGTCGATTCTACAAAGGCATATGTAACCAACCTTTACAAGGATATTTCAGTCGTTGATCTCACTACTCTCACTGTCACAAAAACAATTAAAATCCCGGAATGGACAGAAGGGATGGTGATGTATAATCAGTATATGTTTCTTACTTGCATTGGTGATTTTAATGAACCGAGTTCCAGGAGGAAAGCAAAACTGTTAATTCTGGATACAAACGAAGATAAGATTGTTGACAGCATTCAAACCGGGACGGAACCAGTTGGTATAGTGATTGACAAAAAATTGAAACTATGGGTGTTATGTTCCGGTGGATGGGATGGTTTTGCTTCTCCTGTGCTTATCCGTGTAGACCCGGATCTCAGACAGGTTGAAAAAGCATTTTCTTTCTCAGGCAATGACATTCCCAGCCGCCTGAGCGTTAATCCTACTGGTGATACTATTTACTATCTGCGGAATGGTGTTTTTCAGATGCCGGTTACTGCCACTGAATTACCCTCAGTGCCTTTGATCTCTTCCGGGGGGCATCTTTTCTATGGCATGGCTGTTCATCCGGTCGATGGAACCATTTTCGTTTCTGATGCAATTGACTATGTTCAGAATGGTCTCGCTTATCATTACTCCTCATCCTCCGGGGCGAAAATAGAATCCTGGGAAACAGGCAGGATACCTGGTTCTTTCTGTTTTGGCGAAATCCGAAATCGCAAGTTGGTTAATTAACCTTATACTACTATGAATGAATTTGTTGAAACCAAGTGGATGGGTGATATGACCTTTGAAGCCACCGTTGATGAATTCCCTGTCCGGATGGATGCCACCTCTGAGAATGGTGGGAGTGGTTTTGGCCCAAGGCCCAAACCTATGATATTATCCTCCCTTGCTGGCTGTACCGGAATGGATGTTGTTTCTATCCTTTTAAAGAAACGGGTGGTATTTCATGATTTTCGGATCCTGATCAACGCCGAGATGACAGAAACCCATCCCAAATATTATCACAAAATCCATCTTATCTACCAGTTTTCTGGAGATAACTTTGAAGGAAACGAAGAATTGTTCACTAAGATTAAACGAGCCATTGAACTTTCGAGTGAAAACTATTGCGGAGTGAGCGCCATGCTGCGCAAGGCCTGCGAAATTTCATGGGAAATTCAGCTGAAAAATTTATAGATCCTCCTTTATCATCGCTTTAAACTCACTCAGGATCATCGCAGTAGCTCCCCAGATGGTATGTCCGTTTACAACAAACGCTGGGGCCTTGAAACGAATTCCTAATCCCACTTTATGATCTGTAACCTGGTACGATGACTCACTGAAAAGGTCACGCAATTTTATTTCGATGATTTCTTTAACCTCATTCGGATCTTTTACAAAGTCAGGTCGTGTCATGCAATAGCCGATATATGGTGAAACAAGGTACCTGCTTGGAGGTATATAAAGATCAGACAGTTTCCCAAGGATCCTGACTGTTTCAGGATTTATGCCAACCTCTTCCTTTGATTCCCTCAATGCTGTAATTACCTGATCTTCGTCTTCAGGTTCCCATTTCCCCCCCGGAAAACTGATCTGACCCGCATGAACCCCTTTGTAATCAGGTCGTTGAATAAAAACAATATAAATCTCATCTTCAATAGGGTATAATAATAATAATACACTGCTTGGTATGGTCTTACCTGATTGAACAGAAGACATTAATTCTTGTAGCCTCTTCATTGAGGACATCTGGATCTGAGCGGTCAGACCTGGTAGTGGTTTCTTCAATGCATCGGAAACAAATGAAATGAATTGATCAAAAAGCATCAATCGAAATTTTTATCTAAATTACGATTTGATTATGAAAAATTAGTATAATTGTGCGATATAACGCGAACCTCATGGTCAAAGAAAAAATTAAACCGGGTGAAATTCAACATGACCAGGCTCAGGATATAAACCTGTTAATCTTGTTTAATGACGATGTCAACTCCTTTGATTTTGTTATAGAAACACTTATCGATGTTTGTAAGCATGATCCTGTTCAAGCTGAACAATGTGCCTGGATTGCTCATTATAAAGGTAAATGTCCGATAAAAGAAGGAAGTTTTACTGAACTCAAACAAATGCTCGATGAAATGAGCACCCGTGGCTTGACTGTCTCAATTGAGAAATGAACAGGTTATCAACAACTTTTCAACATCCCTGTTTTATATCATTGTAGTTTTCTGATAAACAGTTTATTAGAATCGTCAGGTTATGAACATTTTGTTGATAAACCATGTTCATTTCATGTGAATACAATTTTAATCAAATATTTGACTTTCCCAACCCGGTTAATGTAAATTTGATTTCGCAAGTGAGGGATAAAAGGCCCTTTGAGAAGTTGGGGATGTGAAAGCAGGAACCGTAGGGTGACAGCACTCCAGAACCAAGCCTGGACAAAAGCGAATCCGCAAGACTCGCTCGGGTAACAGGTTACATAATCAGGGTTCTCCCTGATCGATTCTCGCAAGAGAGGCTGAGACGGGGAGAGGGGCGGCCGGAAGGGGAAACCCGGAAAGCCTGTCAGCCATAATAACCGTAGCTTGACACGCCTGGCGGCCACGGCCGCAAGGATGTTGGATGGGAATTCTGTCGGCAAGACAGGATTCCCATCACGGTTTTAAAGGGTAGTTGTTCACTAAGAGTTTTATTGTTGTACTTTAACAGAAATGTCAATCTGCCCTGTCTCCCCTGGAATTATATCATTTATCTGGATCAGCCCCCTCTTCCCTTTTGCAGTGATGAAGGCTATATAATATCCAGCTTTTAATGAATCTGCCATTGTTTCTGTTGCTCCCTGTGTTAATGTAAAGAATTCAGAATCATCCTGAATTGCATCCCAGTCGATTGGGAAGGTAATCGTTCTAAACCGGGTGGCGTTTCTGACTGGCCAGTTCAGGAGGGCATTGGGTCCCGGATCAGTATAGGTGCCACCATCAGTAAAGACATGGGCAGCTGCATCGTCATCAGGCGAAGCGACGGTTGCAGAAGGAGTAGCCCCGAAATAGTACAGCCAGTCGACCATAGCCGCGTTTACTTTTGCTTCCGGAATGTCATAAATCATGCCGTCAGAACTGGAAAACGAACTGCCATGAATATTCTCGAACGCTCCCATGATACGTTGGTCAAACGTATAAATGGGACCCATACTTGGTTCAGTTGTTATTACGAAGCTTTTTACGAGCGTGTCTCCATTAGACTGGGTAACTTTAAATGTCCATTCTTCTGTCCCCACTGCAAAATCTGCGACCGAGAGTAAATCGTAGTCCAACGCAGTTGAAGTTAATGATGAATCAATTACATCACTCGGTTTATCAATCTTCCTGATTACATAAAGCCTGGAAAGAGTATTTCCTGTGCTGGATGTGGCTTTGATTCCAACCTTAAACTGTTCCCCTGTTTTTAATGTCACATCTCCAAAAACATAACCCGTTCCGGTCTTCAGGTCAAATGTAAATTCCTGGTTCGGCGGAGGAGGGGCAGGGTCTTCCTTTTTCTTACATGCCGAGATCACAGTGATCACAGCCAACAGAATTGCAGTGAATAAGAATGTTAAATTTTTCATATTAAGCGAATTGAAATTATTTTATATCCATTTTATAGTACGTCGAACGAGAAATTTTATTGCAGTAAACCTGATTTACTATAGGATAAACGGGATTAATGCCTTTCGTTCAGCAGGATAATCCGAAAAGTAAGATCTGTACCATTTGTGGTGATGCAGGGCACGGGGAAGAAGGTTCACCAGTGTCCAGACTGCAAATGCCAGTGCAGGGGTACACCATGTCATCATGGCAAAACCAAACCACTCAATGATTTCACTAAAATGGTTGGGACATGATATATATTTAAATAATCCTTTTCGGGGAATAGCATAGCCTGTTTGTCCCGGTTTCCTGAGATGTATCAGAATATCATCTGATTGCCAGTTGATTACCATTCCCCCAAGAAACATGACCAGGCCGATAATAAATCTCGGATCCGCTAGCCAGGAAACCGGATAAGAGGCAAGTGAGCCAAGGTAATACCCATTGAAGAAGCCATTGACGAGATTGAATCCCAGGGCCATAAAAACAATTGCAAGTGGCATTTTCTTCCCTTTCGTCCGTAGTCTGAATGGGAAAATGATCGTTCGGTTGAAATAATGAAACATCCATAAACCGAAAAAAATCCATGTGACAATATTATGTGTTGCCGAACCGAATAAAAACAGTCCTCCAAAAAGCAGGAGGGATGGGGACTCCATAATGATCCAGCCGACTCTGTTGTTGATGAGTGCTCCCCATTGTTTCGTTGTGTGGCGTCCATAAGGCGCAACGATCCGCAATACGACCGGAAAAATCACCAGTGCGATGGCAATCCATGCATAGACCAGTAGATAAAAAGTAGAGTTGCTCATGCCACGATCCTGTTAATGAACATATCCCTTATTGCGGAACCACTTAAACGTATCCCTGACAGTCTCTTCAAGGTCCCGGGTTGTAAAATTCAATTCTTTCCGGGCTTTTTCATTGTTGATAAACCGGTTCCCTTCTGAAATTATCTGTAGGGATTCCCTTGTATAAAGTGGCTGAACCCCGGATATAATGCTGTATAGTGTTATAAAGGGGAGTCCAACCTTTGCAATCCACATCGGCATCACGGCGTGAGGTGTTTTTGCGCCTGTCACTTCAGCCACAATTCTGGAAAGATCGCTCAAGCTATGCCAGGTGCCTGAAAGAAGATATTTTTCACCCGACCTGCCCATCGTCATTGCGTTGATTGCCCCATTGACCACATCCCTGACATCCACCCAGTTATAACCACCGGGAACCAAGGCCGGGATCTGATTATGATAAAGTTCAAGAAGCGCTTTTCCTATCAGACCAGGTTCAGGATCATCCGGCCCGATGATGGCTGTCGGACATAAAATAACGGCATCAAGTCCGTTTGCAGCTGCCCGGTGAACAGCGCGCTCTCCTTCTGCTTTTGAAAGGTCATAGGCAAATCCCTTTGAATCAACAAGTGGACGATTTTCGTCAAGGGAGTCTCCGGTAGGATGCTGTTGAAAAGCATGAATACTGCTGAAGTGAATGAATCTTCTGATCCTTTGCTCACGAGCTATTTCAACGATATTCCTGGTTCCTTCCGCATTGATTTTCCATACCATCCCATCCGGATCACCTTTGATTGATATATAAGCAGCCAGGTGAAAACAATAATCAATATTTTGCAGAAATAACCTGAGGGATTCTTTATTAAGGACATCCCCCTGGAAAAACTCAACCGGAAGATCTTGAATTGCTTTAGTATGTTTATGGGTCAGTGCCCTGACCTCATATCCTTTCTCTAAAAGGGCTTTGCAAAGGTTGGAGCCAACATGGCCGTTAGCTCCGGTAATGGCTATTTTCATTGATGCAAAAATAGATATTTTTATCAAGCAGACAACAGCTCCTGGTTTTGAACAGAGTTCAGGAGGTTTTGTATGGGTCTGAATTCGTGCCTGATGATCTCCCATTTGTCAGGATACTGATCAAACAGCTGAATGATCCTCTTTCTATGTTTACGGAGAGCATCGGTAATGGCAGGAGCGGAAACAGGAGTAGGGAATTCTTTCCCAACATTAGCACTGGTCAGGTTGTTCTTTTTTTGTTTTATTCCGGAGGCGGCCAACTCAAGCCTGTCCAGCAAGAGATGAGTTTTTATCAACCGTTGAGGAAGTCCTTCAATAAATTCCTCCGAAGTACGAATTTCGGACGGATCAGGGAACCTGATATGATAATCTGCAATTAAAACGGAGGAAACGCGGGAAGAGGAAGATAGGGCGCCGGCAAATTCCAGTGCGTCACGGATAATACCCTCCAGCAGATATAATTCACCTTCGTAGGATTTCAGCTTTATCTTTGCTGAGTCGGTTAAAATAGCCCTTTTCCCATAACTTTCTGCAATCTGTGCCAGGTAATACTCTGATAATCTTACCACTCCCTGACGTTCCTGCTGTGATTGGAGTTCAAGACTTTCACGTAAAAAATCTCTCTCTTTTACAACCAGCTTTATCTGATCATCAAATGTAGAAGTCAGTTTGTTTTGAGAATCAGTTAACTGATATACCGTCTGAATGGAGTGGGAGAGAAGGTATCCAACTATATTCTTATGTTGAGCAGAGAAGGGTTCGCTGACTTTATCCAAAACGAAGTTGCTTAGATTTTCATTAAAATATATGAAAATAAGGTCACAGGAAGTTGCTCCTGGGAATACATGCTTCACCAATAGTATGTTATTTTTCAGTTCGTTAAATATCGTCAACTGAATCTTATTTTTATTGATAACATCAAATGGTACCTGTTCTTTCTGGAACCACTTGTATGTTTGTGAACCTGCGGTAAGGCTTATAAAAAAGGAGGATCCTGCTTCAAGTTTAATCGGTTCAGTTTTGTAGGTTTCAGCATCTTTTTTCAACAGAAAACCCGAAAGATCAGTACTATGTTGAGGAGAGTGTACCAGAATTACCTGTTCAATTCCTGGTATCAAACCAGGAATCAGGGAAAGAATACGCAATGATACTTGGTCAACCACTGCATTAGAATTTATTAAGCAAATATATAAAACTATTTCAACTTAAGCAAATTTAAGCTTAATTAAGTGCTTAATTTAATTATATAGGTCTTTAAGTTTGTTTTCTTAAGCATAAAATTTCGTTTAATTTATTTGCACCTAAGATATCAATCATTTAGTTTTAGCCCATCAATTAACTAAAGCTAACTTAATTCATTGTGTAATGAAAGACTTAAGTTTAAAACAGCAACAACCAGAATATTTTCGGGTTATGGAAAAAAGAATAAGATATTACGCAAATAAATATGATCCCTATACGATTATTGAAGACCCGACTTTTAAATCAGAAAATGAACCTGAAGTTGAACGAAGGCAGAAATTCAGAATAAACACATTGAGAACCTTTTTCCTTAATATTTTCTAAAATCCATTGATTTTCAGTATTGTTTGTTGTATTTTTACGGAATAAACTCTTTAAAATATTTCAAATGAGAACATTCGGAAAAATCATTCTGTGGCTTTTGATTATTGTTGCGATTCTGGTAATCATAGCCTATTTACTCCCACGCCAGTACAAAGTGGAGAGAAGTATCACTATTGGCGCTGATAAAACTCTTGTCTACGATCTGACATGTAACATGAAGAAATGGGACCTGTGGACTCCCTGGAATAAAAATGTGGACACTACAGCTTTATTTGAGCTTTCAGGAAACGACTGTGAAGTTGGAACAATATGGAAATGGAAAGGAGAGATTCTTGGTAATGGAGAACTGATCGTCACTGAAGCTGTTCCGGGAGAATCATTTGGATACGATCTGATATTTGATGAGGGAAAATACCAATCAAAAGGGGGATTCAAATATGATGAAGTCAATGATTCAGTGCTTATTATATGGACTGACGAAGGGGATCTCGGATTTAATCCGTTGAACAGGTATATGGGACTTTTTATGGATAAGATGATGGGACCTGATTTTGAAAAGGGTTTGACAAAATTGAAAGAGGTTGCAGAAGAGCGTCATGGATGGCCTCCGATCAGCGAGACTTTCCAGGAGGATAAGATTATATTGGTGATCAGGGACTCCGCTGGGCCTGAGACATACGGACAGGTATTTGGCGCTGGGTATGAGGAACTGATGGCTTTTATTAAAATGAAACGACTTACGCCACAAGGTCATCCCTTTGCGATTTATTTATCGTGGGATTCAACCACTCAATTCTCGGTCTTCGATATGGGAATTGCGGTTGAATATGCTGATGGTGTTGCAGGCCGGATACGAGCGGAAGAGATCCCTGCTCAAAAAGTTGTTTTGGCTGATTATTTCGGAGCATACGACCAAATGACATCGGTATACAAAGCCCTGGAAAAATATATCTCACAGAGCGGCTTAGAGATTATTGGTAACCCTTGGGAGATCTATGTGACAGACCCGATGACAGAGGCTGATACTGCAAAATGGAACACTCAGGTTCTTTTTCCGGTAAAATAGCAGGGTTTATCGATTGGAAGAGTAAGGTTGTCCTATTCATAATTGAAAGGACAACCTTTTTTTATATCTTGCCTTTTTATTTAACCTGCAATAAATGTTCGGAAAGTTTCTCACACTCGAATGGAAATCAGCCATAAGGTCATCAATCTGGCAGAAAAACCTGGCATTGAACCTGGTGATAGGATTCTTTCTTTCTTTAATGTTGCTTTATATTTTATTAATTGGGTTTTTTATCAGAGATATCATCGGAAAAATCTATCCCGGTGAAAACCAGGTGGTGATATTTAATGGCTATTTGATTTTTTATTTTTTTATTGACCTGCTTATCAGGTTTTTAATGCAATCATTACCGGTAATATCACTCAACTCTTTTCTTCATTTACCTGTCAGAAAATCTACCATCATTCACTACATGGTAGGACGTACCATCCTGAATATTTTTAACCTGATTCCCGTATTTATTTTCATTCCTGTGTTATTTACATTAGTCGTTCCTGAAGCCGGTGCACTTCAGGGATTATCATGGCTTCTTTCGTTGCTCTTCCTGATCCTTGGAAATAACTTTCTGGCAACATACAGCAAGCGGATGTTTGGAAGTAAACCCTCTGTTGTTATAGCTTTTGCGTTTATAATCGGAACACTTTTCGGATTGGATAAGACCGGGGTTATTTCAATCTCTCACATTTCAAGCCAGGCCTTTGGATTAATTATGGACCGGCCGCTGTTTATTTTATTTCCGGTTGCCTGGACGGTTACTATATACCTGCTTCATTATCAATTCCTGGAATCTCATCTTTTTCCGGATGAAGTCCAGGTAAAAAAACGGCATAAAGTATCTGAATCATCAGGTAACCAACTTCTTAGATCTCTTGGACTAACCGGTAGCATCATCATGTTGGAAATGAAACTTTATTGGCGTCATAAGCGAACAAGAACTATCATTTATATGCTGCCGCTTTTCCTGGCGTATGGCCTCTTTTTTTACTTCCAGCCTGTGTATAAAGATCAGTCATTTATCCTCTTTTTTGTCGGGGTCTTTATGACAGGAGGGATGATGCTTAATTATGCAAACTACGCTTTCGGATATGAAAGCAACTATTTTGATGCACTGTTGACAAAGAACATTGATTTTCACCAATATATTCGTGTGAAATTCATTATTACCATCAGTATCAGCACGATATGCTGGGTACTCACAATTCCTTACCTGTTTTTTGGCTTGAAAATTCTCCTGGTCAACACGGTTATGTTCATCTATAACATAGGAATCCTCTCGTATATACTGCTTTATTTCGCTACTTTCAATAAAAAACGAATGGACCTAAGTAAATCGGGTGCGTTCAACTACCAGGGTATCGGAGCAATGAACTGGCTGGCTGTTGTTCCGGCGTTTTTATTACCGATATTGATTCAAATACCTTTTATAAAAATGGGAATCCCGAACATAGGACTTCTGATTGTTACACTTCTGGGGATTCTTGGCCTGATTTTTCATAAATACGTTCTGAATTGTATATATAAAAATTTTACAAATCGTAAATATATAATGTCCAGTGCTTTCAGAGAACGTAGCTAAACTATTAATTTAATATAAATTCATGATTAAGATTGAACAACTTATCAAAATATACGGATCAACAACGGTGCTTGACATACCGGAACTAATGATTGATCAGGGGAGTAGTTTTGGACTTGTAGGAAACAATGGTGCAGGAAAGACTACTATGTTCAGGTGTATACTTGACCTGATTCGTCCCAATACCGGAACAGTTATGTCCAAAGATGCATATGTGACAAAGGACGAAACCTGGAAAGTATATACCGGATCTTATCTGGATGATGGATTTTTAATTGATTTTCTAACTCCTGAAGAGTATTTTACGTTTGTTGCTGATGTATATGGGCTTAAGGAAGCGGACTTAGCTGCATTTTATGCTGAATTTGAAGATTTCTTTAGTAATGAGGTACTACATAAGAAAAAACTGATCAGAGATTTCTCCAGCGGAAATCGTCAGCGAATAGGTATAGCCGGTGCTTTGTTGCCAAATCCCGAGGTTCTGATTCTGGATGAACCGTTCAACGGATTGGATCCGACGACCCAGATACGATTGAAAAATATGCTGCGAAAGCTTAAGGATGAAAAAGGAGTAACCATGTTAATTTCCAGTCATGATCTGAACCATGTCACGGAAGTTTGTGACCGAATTGTTGTTTTGCACGAGGGCAGGGTTGTACATGATCTGAAAACAAATCAAAGTACATTAAAAGTCCTTGAAAATTATTTTGCGGTATAGGGGAATCATTTTGGGGTCTGATATTCTATGATTAGCGTCCTTGCTTTAACATAAAACCTTCCGATATCGGACTTCATCACGATACGATATCTGGTTGTACGTTAACCAGCAAGCTGGACGCAATAATATGATTGTCCTATAATTAATATTATGTTAAATATAAATATCAATATTAAGGGAGGCCCAAAAACCTCCCTTAATGCATCCCCTATTGGTTTAACGAATCGATCTTTTCATTGATCTCTTTCAATTTGGCGTTCTGCCCGGTGCGTGAGTAAATCAATCTCAACGTTTGCAGCGTATTGACATCTTGTGGCTGCATGATAGTAGCCTGTTCAAGGTACGGTGCAGCCAGTTCCAGGTAACCGGTGAGCTCAGATTTCAGCTTTTCATACTCTTCTACCCGATCCAATGGCAGCGCGTTTGCTTGGATTTCAATCGCAGCAGCAGAATTAACATACAGTGCCCCAATGTTATAAAGCGCATTGAAATACTCAGGGTTGAGCTGGAGAGACTTTTTATAGGCAGATATTGCCATTCCTAAAGCATCCTTTCGCGTACCATCATCCGATAAGGAATCGTTTGCCATTTTATCGTAAATCGTACCTAAAGCAAAATAAACTGAGTAATTAGTCGTGTCTGTTTCAATATACGAAAGAAGATTTGACAATGCTTTGTCAGTTAAATTGAAGGTGAGAAATACACTTGTTTCACCCAGGAAAACGTCAGGATCAGAAGGGTAGATCTCCTTTCCCATCTGAATGTATTTCATGGCATTTTCCTTATCACCTTCCACTCTATAAAGATCAGATAGACTGACGAATAATGCAGGTGTATTATAGTTATGATCTAATAGATTTAAATAATACTTCTTGGCACTTTCATAATCCTTTGCAAGGGTTGCGCAATAGGCAGAATTCAACATAGCCACCGTATCAGCAATTCCGGAAATAAGGATCACATCGGCAGCGCTTGCGAAGCTTTGCATGGCCTTGGTATAATCTTGTTTATTGTAGGCATCAACAGCAATATTATATAAGTTATTCCTCTCCCAGTTGAGTTTGGCAAAAATATCTTCATAAAATTCCTTTTTGGGATCGTATTCAATTGCCTTCTTATAAGAATCCAATGCTTTGGTTAAAGGATCCGGATCAAGGTTCTGGTAGGCCTGATCCTGGGTGTTAGCAATCTCCAGGTATATGTTCCCACGTATGAACCAAGTACGAGCGTCCTCTATAGTAGCAGGATTGGCTATACATTCGTTAATGGCTTCGGCAGCTTTATCTAAATTCCCTGATTTTAGATAGTTGGAAGCTGTCTGGCGAACATTTTTTTGTCCAAAAGCGATGGTGAAAGCGAGTGTGAATACCATCAAAATTCCAATTTTTTTCATAGAAAAACAGTTTTGGTTGCTTTTAAATAATTGCATCTTTCTGCAAAAATACATAATGATATTTGTAATTGTTAATTTCTTATCAATTATTTTCAGACGGGGATTCCTTCTCTTCTTTGGATGGTGTATCCTCTGCGTTACCTGATGTTTCCTCGTCTTTACCGGTCACTTCTTCTATTTCCTCTTCAACTTCAACTTCTACCTTTGCCACAGCTGCAATACTGTCACCCTCTTTTATCTGTAATAGTCTGACTCCCTGTGTAGCTCTGCCAACAACCCGAAGGTTGCCCACAGCCATGCGGATTATTATTCCGGAACGGTTAATAATCATAAGGTCATTCTGGTCTGTTACGGATTTTATAGCAATAAGATTTCCTGTTTTTTCAGTGATATTAATGGTCTTCACTCCTTTGCCACCTCTATTTGTTACGCGATAATCCTCGATATCCGAGCGTTTGCCATATCCGTTTTCCGAAACGACCAGGATCTCGCATTTTTTTTCATGAGGGATGCAGATCATTCCAACCACTTCATCCTGAGGTCCCGAAAGGGAAATTCCTCTAACACCTGCCGCATTCCTTCCCATTGGCCTGACCTTCACTTCATTGAATCGGATTGCCCTCCCCGATCTCAGTGCCAGTACCACTTCATCATCACCATTGGTAAGTTTCGCCTCAAGAAGATGATCTCCTTCATTAATTGTAATGGCATTAATCCCATTTTGTCTTGGACGCGAATAGGCCTCAAGGGATGTTTTTTTAATTGTGCCACGTTTTGTTGCCAGGATGATAAAGTTTGAATTTATGTAATCCTGATCTTTCAGATCTTTCACATTGATGTAAGCCCTGACTTTGTCGTCGCTTTCGATACTTAAAAGGTTCTGGATTGCCCTTCCCTTGGAGGTTTTGGCCCCTTCCGGAATTTCAAAAACCCTGAGCCAGAAACATTTCCCCTTTTCGGTAAATAGAAGAAGGTAATTGTGGTTTGTTGCGACAAAAAGATGTTCAAGAAAATCTTCATCCCTGATCTCGGATCCTTTGTGTCCTTTCCCTCCCCTGTTTTGACGACGGTATTCGGTCAAAGGCGTTCGTTTGATATAACCAAGGTGCGAAATCGTAATTACTACATCCTCATCCGGTATCGTATCCTCGATTCTGAAATCTGAAGCAGCATATACTATCTGGGACCTGGCTTCATCTCCGAATTTCTCTTTGATCTCTTTCAGTTCTTCCTTGATAATCTCCATCCTGAGATCTTTATTTCCAAGGATTTGTCTATAATTTTCAATCTTTTTAAGAAGTTCATCATACTCTTCCCTGATCTTGTCCCTTTCAAGCCCTGTAAGCCGCTGCAGCCTCATGTCGAGGATGGCCCTTGCCTGAATCTCGGATAAGCTGAAACGTTCCATGAGACCCGAACGTGCTTCATCCGGGGTTTGAGAACCGCGAATCAGGGCAATTATTGCATCCAGATTTTCAAGAGCGATCAGCAACCCTTCAAGAACGTGTGCCCGTTTTTCAGATTCCCTGAGTTCGAATGCTGTCCGCCGGGTAACCACTTCATGACGATGTTCAACATAATGAACGATAAGATCTTTCAGGGTTAGCATCATCGGCCTTCCATTAACCAACGCAATGTTGTTGACGTTAAAGGAGGTCTGCAGAGGTGTATACTGATATAGCTTGTTCAATACTACATTTGTAATCACCTCTTTTTTAAGTTCATATACAATCCTTACCCCGGTGCGGTCAGATTCATCACGGATATCCGTGATGCCTTCAATCTTTTTATCATTCACCAGTTCAGCAGTCTTTTTGATCATCTCGGCTTTGTTGACCTGGTAGGGAACTGAGGTGACGACAATCCTGTCCCGGCCGTTTTCTTCCGTCTCAATTTTAGCCTCACCACGCATTACAATACGTCCCCTGCCGGTTTCATAAGCTTCTTTGACTCCTTCGTAGCCATAGATTACGCCGCCTGTTGGAAAATCAGGAGCCTTTATGAATTTCATCAGATCGGCTATAGAAATAGCAGGGTCTTCAATATAGGCGACGATTCCATCAATGACTTCCGTAAGGTTATGAGGAGCCATATTGGTAGCCATACCCACTGCTATCCCGGAAGCGCCGTTTATCAGCAGGTTGGGAATTCTTGCCGGCATGACAGTAGGCTCCTCCAGGGTGTCGTCAAAATTTAATTTGAAATCCACAGTTTCTTTGTCAAGGTCAGCTAACATCTCTTCTGCGATTTTTTTCAGCCGGGCTTCCGTATACCTCATGGCTGCCGGATTATCACCATCCATGGAGCCGAAATTTCCCTGGCCATCGACCAATGGATACCGCAAACTCCAATCCTGAGCCATCCGAACCATCGCATCATAAACAGATGTGTCGCCGTGAGGATGATATTTCCCGAGCACCTCCCCTACTATCCTGGCCGATTTTTTATAGGCCCTGTTTGAATAAACACCCAGCTCCGACATGCCAAAAAGTACCCTTCGATGAACCGGTTTTAATCCATCTCTGACATCAGGTAATGCCCTGGCAACGATCACCGACATCGAATAATCGATGTAGGCGCTTTTCATTTGGTTCTCTATGTTAACCGGAACAATTCTTTCTCCCGTTTCACTCATCTGGTTAATGAATTTAAATACTTAATTATCAGATAGATATAATAATATAAATAATTTTACGAAGATACCATTTTTTTTCGAGATTCCCATGGTAATACTCTATCTTTTTTAGACCATTATGAACATGATTTTGTTAATAATTACTAAGGCAAAGTACAGCCGATTCATGATTCGGTCGTACTTTTGGAAACAAGCCATTTTAGCAGGTTTTTAGAGGTGGTTTGATTTTTGTATATTTGGATTATTATGGAAGCAAAATTTTCACAACGGGTTAAAGATGTCCTGATCTTCAGCAGGGAGGAAGCTCATCGCCTTGGCAATAACTACATTGGACTTGAGCATCTGCTACTTGGGATCATCCGGGAAGGAGAAGGACTTGCCGTCAGGATCCTGAGAAATCTTGGCATTGACCTGATCGAGATCAGGAATCGCATCGAAAGCTCGGTAGCAAACAATACAGAGAAAACCATTTCCGGAGATCACCTGCCACTTGTAAAACAAGCTGAACGTGCTCTCAAGATAACCTATCTAGAAGCCAAGATATTCAATAGCGAACTGATCGGAACTGAACATTTGTTACTTGCAATTCTTAAAGATGAGAACAACCTGGTAACCAAGACATTCAACGGATATGGCGTAAATTATATTTCAATTGCTGAAGAATTGAAGTCGATACTCAGTAATGTACGCGATGTTGACCCGTTTGAGCCCAAAGACATCCTTCCGAAAGATGATGATGAAGAGGAGCCCGAGGAGAGCGGGAAAGAGTTTGGCAGTACGCCGAAAAGACCGTCAGAATCCAAATCAAAGACCCCTGTTCTGGACAACTTCGGGCGTGATATCACCCGGGCTGCTGAAGAAAACAGACTTGATCCTATTGTAGGAAGGGAGCAGGAATTGCAGAGGATAGCTCAGGTTCTCAGCCGTCGTAAAAAGAACAATCCAATCCTGATCGGCGAACCTGGCGTTGGTAAGTCTGCTATTGCCGAAGGTCTCGCCTTGCGTATCGTAAACCGGAAAGTTTCAAGGGCTCTTTTCAATAAACGAATCGTATCGCTCGATCTTGCATCCCTGGTCGCCGGAACAAAATACCGCGGACAATTTGAAGAGCGGATGAAAGCAGTACTGAATGAACTGGAGAAAAATCCTGACATCATTCTTTTTATTGACGAAATACATACCATCGTAGGAGCCGGAAACGCATCAGGGTCTCTCGATGCCTCAAACATGTTTAAACCGGCTCTGGCAAGGGGAGACCTCCAGTGTATAGGTGCTACCACACTCGATGAATACAGACAATATATTGAAAAAGACGGTGCCCTGGAACGCAGGTTTCAAAAAGTTCTCGTGGATCCTACCACTGCGGAAGAAACGTTAGAGATCCTGAATAATATCAAGGAGAAGTACGAGGATCACCATCTTGTCCAATATACTCCTGATGCTATTGAAGCATGCGTATCATTGACCAACAGGTATATCTCCGACCGGTACCTGCCTGATAAGGCTATTGATGCGTTGGATGAAGCCGGGGCCCGTGTCCATATCTCAAACATAAATGTTCCTCAGAATATCATTGAAATTGAAAATCATATTGAAGAGGCGAGGAAAAAGAAAGTTGCAGCAATAAACAGTCAAAAGTTTGAAGAGGCTGCTGACCTTCGCGACTCAGAACGAAAACTCCAGGAAACCCTTGAACGGGAAAAACGGAAATGGGAAGAAGAAGCGAAAATAAACCGTCAAACCGTCAGCGAAGAGAATGTGGCTGAGGTAGTTGCTATGATGACAGGAATTCCGGTTAAAAGAATTGCCAAAAACGAAGGTGAACGGTTGATCCATATGGAAGAGGAACTGGAACATTCTGTGATCGGCCAGGAAGAAGCTATAAAAAAAGTTGTGAAAGCGATCAGGCGAAACCGGGCAGGACTCAAGGACCCGAACAAACCAATTGGAACATTCATTTTTTTGGGGCCTACTGGTGTCGGGAAAACCCATCTTGCAAAAGTACTTGCAAAATATCTCTTTGATACCGAAGATGCACTCGTCCGGATTGATATGAGTGAATACATGGAGAAATTTGCAGTATCCAGGTTAATCGGAGCGCCTCCTGGTTATGTAGGGTTCGAAGAAGGGGGACAACTGACAGAAAAAATACGTCGTCGCCCTTACTCCATCGTATTACTTGATGAAGTTGAGAAAGCCCACCCAGATGTTTTTCATATTCTTCTGCAGGTGTTGGATGAAGGTCTGCTTACAGATAGTTTTGGACGCAGGGTTGACTTTAAAAATACGATTGTCATCATGACCTCCAACATCGGTTCCCGGCAACTCAAAGACTTTGGACAGGGTGTTGGTTTTGCAACCACAGCCAAGCAATCCTCCTCTTCTGAACATAACCGGAGTGTTATTGAAAATGCTCTTAAAAAGGCATTCTCGCCTGAATTTCTGAACCGTATTGACGACGTGGTGATTTTCAACTCCCTCGAACGGGAAGATATTCATAAGATCATTGACATCGAACTGAAACATCTTTATGACCGTGTGAAAAATATGGGATACGGCATTGAAATCACCCCGGAAACAAAAGATTATATCGCCGAAAAAGGCTGGGATGCTCAGTTTGGCGCCCGTCCGCTCAAACGCGCAATACAGAAATATATAGAAGATGCTCTGGCTGAAGAGATTATCAAGACGAAAATTAAACCTAACGACCTGATAAAAGTAGCCTTTGATGCAGAAAAGGATGAAATAACGATTGAAATCTCCTCCGCATCGAAGAAAGTGGGAAAGAATCCTGAAATGCCTGCGGAATCAGAAGCGGTTCAATAACGATCCGTTAACTCATCAGAATTTATAGCAGTTGTCCTGAATCAACCTGTCTGCGATATTTCGTCTTGCTGTCTTTACATTCACTCCTTCTGCAAAAGTAAGGCTCTTTATTGCAACAATCAGATCCTGTGCGTCCGTTCCTGCCGCGAACGAATAGATGGCGTCCTGTCCGTTTTTCTCAATCCTTCCGGCAGCATCATAGATCATAACATCAAGAATTTGCCTGTAAATGGCTGAATAAGCTTCTCCCTTCATTGATTCCAACTTATTTACCCTGAGTGCCGTGGATTCCGCTACATACAACTCCGTGATCATATTGGAAAGATTGTTAAGAACTTCCTGTTCGTTGACAAGTTGTCTGCCAAAAGCAGTTGAAGTCCCATTCAAAACAAGCAGAATTGCTTTCTTAAGGTTTCTCAGGCTTCTCATTTTTTTGTCGAAATAACTTTCCCCCGCCACCTCTTTCTCAACAACAGAACTCAGGTTGGTTTTCAGTTCCTCTGCTTTCCCTGAAAGATCAAAATCTCCTTTCATGCCCCGTTTCATAGCTGTATCAACAACAAGAAGCCTGTTGATCTCGTTCGTACCTTCAAAGATACGGTTGATCCTGGAATCCCGATATCCGCGTTCAACTGCCATTTCGGCAGAGTAACCCATACCTCCATGGATCTGAACTGCTTCATCAATCACAAAATCCAGTGCTTCTGATCCATAGACCTTAAGGATAGCTGCTTCAACGGCATAATGCGCGATACCTTCAACAGCTGCTTTTCCTTTGTCCATCCCCTCAGCCTTGTTCAGTTCAATTTGCCTGTCAATGTCTTTGCTGACACGGTACATGGCAGATTCAAGTCCAAATGTCCTGATAACCTGCTCGGCCATTTTGTGTTTCAGAGCACCAAAGGTCGATATCAAAACCCCAAACTGTTTTCGTTCATTAGCATACTGGACCGTATCATTGATGGCTTTTTTCGCGGCACCCAGCACATTTGCCCCGAGTTTTATCCTTCCCATGTGCAAAATACTTAAGGCAATGCGGAAACCCTCTCCCCTTTTGCCAAGCAGGTTTTCAACGGGAACCTTAACATCATTATAGAAGATCTGGGCAGTGGACGACCCTTTAATACCCATCTTCTTCTCATCAGGGGCGATCACTACTCCGGGAAAATTCCTTTCAACGATAAACGCACTCAATACACGGTCGGTATCTATTTTGGCAAAAACAGTCTGTACATCAGCAAAATTGGCGTTGGTAATCCACATCTTCTGGCCGTTGAGGATATAGTGTTTTCCGTCTTCAGAAAGCCTGGCCTGGGTTTTTCCGGAATTGGCATCACTCCCGGCACCTGGTTCAGTAAGACAATATGCTCCAAGGAGTTCCCCAGTAGCCAGTTTGGTTACATAACGCTGCCGCTGGTCTTCATTCCCATAATACATGATCGGTAATGTTCCAATTCCGCAATGTGCCATAAATGCAACAGAAAAAGAATATCCTGCTCCGACGGTTTCGGCTGCAAGCATCTGGGTTACAAAGTCCTGGCCAAAACCATTATACTCTTCAGGCAGGGAAATACCCATCAACCCGAGATCGCCGGATTTCTTAAGAATCTCCTGCATCAGTTTGATGTCGGGTGAATCCAGTTGATCCAGGTTCGGATAAAGTTCTGCTGCAAGAAAATCCTTGATGGTTTCAGCGATCATCAATTGCTCTTCATTAAATTCTTCAGGAATGAAAATGTCATTTGCATCGACTTCTTCAACCAAAAACTCACCACTCTTCAATACTTTTCTGTTTTCCATTGTTTTTCGTTAGTTAATATTCAGGTTGTTTTTCATTCAGAGACCCAGTGACTCAACAATCATTTCGGCGATGTCCAGGTTCCTGATCTCCTCTTCTTTATTCTTGTACTTCAGCCCGTCGGTAATCATGGTCATGCAAAACGGACATGATGTTGCAATGACCTGGCAATCTGTCCTTAAAGCCTCCTCAGTTCGTTCCATATAGACTTCTTTCTCCCCTTTTTCGGCCTCCTTGAAATATTGTCCTCCGCCCGCTCCGCAACAAAGTGCAAAACTCCTGTTTCTGTCCATCTCAACTAAATTACCCGTTAATTCTTTAAGTATCCTTCTGGGTTCATGATAGATATTGTTAGACCGGCCCAGGTAACAAGGGTCATGGTATGTAACCCTTAAATCTTTGAAAATGGATGGATTAACTTTAAGATCTCCTTGATGGATGGCAGACTGGAGAAATTCAAGGTAATTTATTACCTCATAATTGCCTCCGAGGTCAGGATATTCGTTTTTAAAGATGTTGAAGCAATGAGGACAAATTGTAAGGATCTTACGGACACCATATGAATTAAACAGTTCGATGTTTTGAAGGGCCTGCATCTGGTAAAGCATCTCGTTGCCCGAACGTCGGGCGGGATCACCAGTGCAACTCTCTTCTTTACCGAGAACAGCATAGTTGATTTCAAGGTGTGCCAGGATTTTAGCGAAAGCTCTTGTCACCTTCCGGTACCGATCATCAAATGCTCCTGCACAACCTACCCAGAAAAGATAATCCGGATTTTCTCCTCGGGCGAAAAGTTCAGCCATGACAGGTATTTTCAGCACTTTTGTTCCCATTTTACAAGATATTCATTTCCAGGTTATCAGCCCACTGCAAACGATCCTCCGGCGAATACTGCCATGGAGCTCCGTTATTTTCGATATTGCTGAATACTGCTTTAATCTCACCGGGAGCATAGGCTTCCTCCATCATAAGGAACCTGCGCATGTCGAGGATCAATGTCGGATGGTTGATATTTACCGGGCATTCTTTGGCACAGGCATTGCAGGTAGTACAAGCCCAAAGCTCTTCTATGGTAATATAATCTTTCAACAAAGATCTCTGGTCAGAGTATTCCCTTCCGTGCTTCACCAATCCGGGGCCTTTCTCTTTCATTCTTGCCCTGACATCCATCATGATCTTTCGCGGAGATAGCTTTTTTCCGGTAATGTTGGCAGGGCAGACCGATGTACATCTTCCGCATTCTGTACAGGCCAGTGAGTCAAAATAGGTTTTCCAGCTGAGATCCTCAACATCTTTCACACCAAACCGTTCAACCGGGGTATCTGCCGCCGGCGTTGAGAAGGCAGTTGCCGGATCAAGCATCAGTTTTACTTCTTCCGTTACATCATCCATAGTTGGAAGTTTCCCGAGAGGTTCCAACCGGGAAAGGAAAACATTCGGCACTGACATAAAAACGTGAAAATGTTTCGAGTAGGGTAAAATATTTGCAAAGATAAAGATCAGCAGAATGTGGATCCACCAGAAGGCTTCAAACCAGAGATAAAGCCCGTTTTCTGAAACACCGGAGAAGATACCTGTAAGGAGGTTACTTACTGGATAAACGCCTGAGACCTCTTCCCCGCTCAGGTATTGATAATCGATGTATGCACAATTCATCCCGGTAAGGGATAGCATAAGTAAAAGAATCAGGGTAAGGGCAATATTGGCATCAAGATGTGAAATGAATTTCATCTCAATGCCTTCAAAACGACTGACATGCAGAAATACCCTCCTGATCAGAAAGATAACGATTGAAATTGAAACCAATACAGAAAAGATATCTCCTGAGGCAGTAATGATGTCGTAAAAAACGCCCATTGATCCAAATACCTTTTCCGTGCCAAGAAGCCCGTCGAGGATTATCTCGATGCTTCCGATGAGGATCACGCAAAATCCCCAGAAGACCAGGGCATGAAGAAATCCCGTGGCAGGTTTTCGGAAGATCTTGGTTTGCCCGAAAGCCACTTCCATCATGACCCCAAACCTTTTGCCAAGATTCCTGATCGGGAAGTTTGCTTTGGTAAATCTGAAATATCCGATAATCCTGCTCGCGGTGAAGGCAAAAACGCCCAGTGCAACCAGCAGGGTAACGGCAAAGATCAGTTGCTTGGCCATGCCTACTTCGATTTGATCTCTCTTACGGCTTCAACCAGTTTCGGAAGGATTTTACTCGCATCCCCAATGATGCCATACTGGGCTGTTTCAAACACCGGCGCATCTTTGTCGGTATTTATCGCCACGATATATTTTGAAGCACTCACCCCGGCAATATGTTGAGTTGCTCCGGAGATACCGATGGCAAAATAGAGGTTGGGGGCAATGATTTTTCCGGTCTGCCCGGTATGTTCTTCATGAGGGCGCCACCCTTCGTCGGAGACAGGACGGGAACAGGCTGTTGCTGCTCCCAGGAGATCGGCTAACTCAACGAGTGGACCCCAATTATCGGGAGATTTCATCCCGCGTCCTCCTGAGACAACAATTTCAGCATCGGTCAGGAGAATTTTTCCTGTCTGTTTCTGAACATCTTTTACGACAGTTTTGATGAGATTCGGGTCAACCTGAACAGTAATCGTCTCAATAACAGCCTCATTTAATGTTTCAATCACTTCAAATGAATTTTGCGCCAGCGTAATGATCCTGACCGGCGATTTGATTGCAAGGTCGGCAAAAGCGCGGCCGGAATAGACTTTTTTGTAAACAACAAAAGGATCAATGCTGAGGGGTAATTTGCTGACTCCCGCACCAATACCAGCTTTTAGCTTCACGGATAACCTGGGAGCCAACGCTTTTCCGGTATTGTTGTTAGCCAGGACTATCACATTGGCCCTTTCTTTTGTGGCTACATCTGATATGACTGAAGAAAATGCTTGATTGTCGAGAATAACAAGGTCATCATTCTGGACATGAATGATCTTTTTTACACCATATTTTCCCAGTTTTTCAAGTTCTTCGGGTGCCACTTTCCCGATCGATACTGCGATCGCAGTTGTGTTCATCATTTCAGCCACTTTGGCTGCGTATGAGACGAGTTCAAAGGTGAGTTTTTTGAATTTTCCGTCCCAGTTTTCAACAAATGTTAAAACTGACATGCTATAATCTTTTTATATAATTTTTGCTTCGTTCTGGAGTAAAGTGATCAATTCTGCCGGATTCTCCGGATCAACAAACTTGCAGGCCGCCCTGGGCTTAGGTATTTCATACTGAACGATCTCCGTAAGCGAATCGATCGCTGCCGGTTCGCTGACATTGATCGGCTTGCTGCGTGCCATCATGATTCCGCGCATAGACGGAATCCTTGGTTCTTTGGTAATCCCTTTCTGGATGATTGCAACAAATGGAACAGAAACAGAAACGGTCTCTTTGCCTCCGTCGATCTCCCTTGTCAGGATGACTTCTCCATTCTCAAGTTTCAGGCTGGAGACTGCAGAAACAGACGGGATCTCCAGAAGTTCGGCAAGCATCCCTCCTACTGTCGAGCCGTTGAAATCACTTGATTCTATCCCGCAGAAGATGATATCGTAAGGATTATTCCTGATCACTTCCGCCAGCTGAAACGCAACAAAATAAGCATCAGAAGCGGCAGCATTGATCCTGATGGCATCGTCGGCCCCAATGGCCAATGCTTTTCTGATGGTAGGTTCGGATCCGACAGGCCCTACATGTGCAACCGTAATCTTCTCGATGCTGTTGGCAGCATCATCTTTCAATTCAAGAGCGCGTGTAAGGGAGAGTTCGTCCCATGGATTGATGACCCACTGAATACCTGTTTCGTCCAGTTTCTTCATGTCATCAACAAACCTGACCTTAGTAGTGGTATCAGGAACGTTGCTCAGACATATTAATATTTTCATAGATCTTAAAGTTTAGTTGTGGTTGCAAATTTAAAAGAAAATTCAATCATCCTCCTCCAGGCATTTATTATACTGGGTCATTGCTTTCAGGCTCATACCCATGCTGGAGAAACCCCCATCGTGAAACAGGTTCTGCATGGTTATTTTCCTGGAGAGATCTGAGAACAGAACAATGCAGAAATTGGCACACTCTTCAGCTGTGGCGTTACCAAGAGGCGACATCCGCTCAGTAAAATCAAGCAACGCATCTATGCCTTTAACACCACTCCCGGCTGTTGTGATAGTAGGCGATTGTGAAATTGTATTTACGCGGATCTGCCTTTCACGGCCGTAAATGTATCCAAAGCTTCTGGCTATGGATTCCAGCATGGCCTTGGCGTCGGCCATGTCATTATATCTGTAGAGTGTTCGTTGGGCAGCAATGTAAGAGAGTGCCAGCACTGAACCCCATCTGTTAATGGCATCCAGTTTCTTGGCGACCTGAAGCATTTTGTGGAAAGACATGGCCGAGATATCAATCGTCTGATGATAATAGTTATAATCAAGGTCGTCATATGTCCGGCTTTTTCTTACATTCATTGACATAGCGATTGAATGAAGGATAAAATCAACCTTTCCGCCAAGGATTTCCATTGATCGGTTCATTACCGTTTCAAGTTCATCAACTTTAGTGGCATCAGCAGGAATGATCTCAGCTCCGATCTGTTGGGCCAACGTTTTCAACGTTCCAAAGCGAAGAGCGATTGGAGTGTTCGTCAGGGTAAAGACCGCACCTTCGGCATGAGCTTTCTCAGCTACTTTCCAGGCGATAGACTTTTCATCCAGGGCACCGAAGATAATTCCTTTCTTTCCTTTTAATAGATTATGTGACATGGGATAATTTTCTAAATTAATTTATCAGTTGATTAACAACTCTTTGGCAGTCTGGTAAGATGCATCTGTCAGCCTGTCGTTACTGACCATTTTTGCGATCTCTTCAACCCGCTCGTCATGTGATAGTTTTCGGATCTGTGACCGGGCTGTACCATTGACATCCTCTTTGAAAACCCAATAATGAGCACTGCCTTTCCCTGCAATCTGAGGAAGATGGGTAATGACGATGACTTGCATTTTATCTGCCATGCGTTTCAGAATTGTTCCCACTTTACCAGCAATATCTCCTGAAACCCCGATGTCTATCTCGTCGAAAATAACAGTTGGCAACAGGTTCTTCCTGCTGATCATGGATTTAACACTTAGCATCAGTCTGGACAACTCACCACCGGATGCAATCTTTGAGATTTCGTCGGGTGGCACTCCTTTGTTGGCGCTGAAAAGAAACCTTACAGAGTCAAGCCCATCTGTTGTCAGAATTTTATCCTGGCGGCAAAGAATCGAGAATGTAGCTGAAGGCATACCAAGTTCTGCAAGCAAGCCGCTAATTTCTTTTTCAAAATCAGGAATCGATTTCCTGCGCGAAGCTGAAATGAATTCAGCTATCTGAACGAGTTCCTTATCAGCAAGAGCAATTTCCTCATCAAGGATTTTAATACGATCCTCCATCGATTCGGTTTCCTGCAGTTTAGATCTCAACTCTTCCTTAATCATTATTAACTCTTCGACTGTGGCAACATGATGCTTCTTCTGCAACCTGAATAGCAGGTCCAAACGGTTCGATATCCGCTCTGATTCTTCCGGATCAACCTGGATATCATCTTCCAGGTGCTGAAGCTCATTGGTGATATCTTTTAAATCAATCAGGTTGCTTTCCAAACGTAAGACTATGTTATTCAGTGAGTTGTGAAATTGAGATATATTTCTCAATACAGAGACCGTTTCATTAAAGATTCCAATCAGGTTCGTTTCGGCACCTACCAGCAAATTCGTTGAATGAGCTAATCCGCTTTTAATCTCCTCAGCATGCGTCAATAAATCCAACTTGTCTTCCAGTTCCGCCTGTTCATCTCTTAAGAGGGACGCCTTTTCCAGTTCATCATACAGGAATAGTGTGTAATCAGAATCACCACGCAACTGCATCTCCTTGTCATTCAGTACACTAAGATCATACCGACGCTTCTTTTGAATTCTGAACTTTTCCCGGTATTCCTGGACACTGGATAATATCGAAGCATAATCGTCAAGAATATCCATCTGGAAATTTGACTGGTTAAGCGTGGTTATAGAATGTTGTGAGTGGACATTTACTATCCTGTCTCCCAGTTCCTTCATTTGATTAAGGTTAACAGGCGTATCATTGATAAAAGCACGGGACTTCCCCGCAGGGGATATTTCCCTGCGCAGGATTAAAAATTCGTCAAAATCAAGTTCCTGTTCAAGAAAGTAACTTTCAAGACCATAGCCTGAAATCCGGAATGTTCCTTCCACAATACATTTTGACTCTTTTCTGAACAGTACGGAAGTATCGGCACGCTGACCAAGGATAAGGGATAAAGCGCCTACCAGGATTGATTTTCCTGCCCCGGTCTCACCAGTAATTACAGAGAATCCGTCACTCAAGTCAATCTCCAGCTTTTGTATTAAAGCATAATTTTCAATAAATAGCTTTAACAGCATGAATAACAGTTAATTAATATTATTTACCGCCAAGTATTTCCATATACTTGGAGCCACTGGCAGGATCAATCTCCTTCAGCAGGTTTACGACTTTGTTTTTATCCATCGGGGGCACCCGTTGATCCGAAAAGATATTCACGAACTCATCTTTCTTCGCATCCAGAACCAGTTGAAGGCTGAACAACCCCGGGCGTGTTTTGTAAATTTTCTGAAGAAGGTTTAAGCCTTCTGCAACCTGACTTCTGCCCAGATCCACCTTATCATACATTTGATCAAGGCCCTGGCGGTGATATACATAGGAAAATTCACGGAGGGCAGAATTAGCTGGATTCAGCATGTTACCTACCATCCAGTACCGGTTCCGGTCGCTTTCAAAGGCTTTCCAACCACTCACCTGGGCACTTTGAGCAGTGTTTACAACCTCCTGTGCCTTTTCAAAGAATACCGTGCCTCCCATCATTGTAAAGGAGTCAAAATAGTAACCAAGAAACATATATGTGTAAAAGGCAAGTGTAGAGGTAAGATTGGATGAATAGACCCCGTCAGAGTAGTCAAGCGGTTGATATTCAATATATTTGAAAGTGAAATCCTTGTCAATAAAGTTGAGCAGGATAGTGTTATACGAAGTGTTGAAAACCGGTCTTCGTAAAACCAGGTTTATCGTTCCCTTGAAATCATCTGACGTTGGCCGTTCATTGATCGTTATCAGAATGGTACATTCGATACGCTCCTCTATTTTTATATTATAGCTGGACCATGTCCGGTTGTTCATAAATTCATAAATCGCCGACTGAAGTGTTTCAAAAACATGCTTGTCAGTTCCTTCAAGCCGAGGAGCTGAGACACTGACAATGCAATCCAATTCCTGAGATTTCGAAGGCAACATACCCAAAGTCAAAAAAAGGAACAGAATGATCTTTTTCATTTAAAAAAAATGTTTGATTTCACTAGTCAATTTATATTTAAGTTTCCAAGGATCGCATCAACGATATCTTTGGCAACTTCACGCTTTGGTTTTATTTTGCCTTTGATAACTGTTCCTGAGGCTGAAAGTATGGTTACCTTGTTCGTGGTCCCTCCAAATCCAGCTCCCTTTTCTTTCAACGAATTCAAAACGATTAAATCCAGTGATTTTTTTTTCAGTTTTTTCCTTGCATTCTCCATAGCGCTTTCCGTTTCAAGGGCGAACCCAACAAAAAATTGTTCTGGGCGCTTATATTTTCCCAACTCCATGAGAATATCAGGAGTTTGGGAGAGTGAAATGGTTAGCGTCTCCTGCTTCTTCTTAATTTTTTCCGTTGCGGGTTTCATAACCGTATAATCTGCTACAGCAGCGGCCATTATCAGAATGTCTGTATGGCGGATCTCCTCAAGGCACGCCTGCAACATTTCTGACGTATTTGTGACATCTACCCGGTGAATAGCGGGATGACCGGTTTTCAGACTTACAGGTCCGGCAACCAAAACCACTTCTCCTCCCCTGCTTGCAGCTTCTTCAGCAAGGCTGAATCCCATCAGCCCGGTGGAATGATTGCCAACAAAACGAACCGGGTCAATCATTTCATAGGTGGGACCCGCTGTAACAAGGACTCTTTTACCTGCTAAATCCTTCTTTTGAAAAAAAAAATCGAGGATGACTGAAAGGATCTTTTCCGGTTCTTCCATCCTGCCGGGTCCTGACAGGCCACTGGCAAGTTCACCA
>Ga0172368_10001380_pt1 | contig 33532 bp, 29 predicted proteins | sample Lak11m_FD_114540 | JGI IMG/M metagenome (GOLD analysis project Ga0172368, IMG submission 114540) | Freshwater microbial communities from Kabuno Bay, South-Kivu, Congo - kab_022012_11m | ecosystem: Environmental > Aquatic > Freshwater > Lake | place: Democratic Republic of the Congo: South-Kivu...
TACTAAAGCTCCTTTATCTTGATTTGATGGAGCCTCATAAAATAACCGTAAAGTGCTTTTAATGCAATGGGGTGTACGCTTTTATTCCAAAGTTGCTGTACGGTTTTATTCCAAAGTTAGCATTTAGAGATTAGAATTTGGGATTTTAATTACCGCTGTCCAGGGAAGGATTGACCAGAAGCTGATGGAAGCAAAACTGTTGATGGGAAACGAGGCCTGCGCCGAAGGAGCGCTTGCCGCCGGGGTGCGGTTTTACGGCGGCTACCCGATTACGCCTTCGAACGAGATCGGCGAGATCATGTCGAACCGCCTGCCGGCAGCCGGCGGCAGGTTCATTCAGATGGAGGATGAGATCGGCAGCATGGCGGCGATTATCGGCGCCTCCATCGCGGGCCTCAAGTCAATGACCGCCACCAGCGGCCCCGGCTTTTCCCTGATGCAGGAGAACCTCGGGTTCGCGGCAATCGCGGAGGTGCCGTGCGTGGTGGTGAATGTGATGCGCGCCGGACCCAGCACCGGGATGCCCACGCTGCCGGCCCAGGGTGACGTGATGCAGGCGCGCTGGGGCACCCACGGCGACCACCCGAGCATTGTTCTGTGCCCGTCCTCGGTGCGAGAGGTGTTTGACCTGACCGTAACCGCGGTCAATTTTTCAGAGAAGTACCGCATGCCGGTGATTCTTCTGATGGATGAGGTTATCGGCCATTTGCGGGAAAAGGTGACGCTGCCCCAGCCTGAGAGCATCCAGGTTGTCGAGCGCCCCCGGCCCGACTGCCCGCCGGAATGGTATAAGCCGTTTGAGGACACCAAAACCGGCGTTCCTCCCATGGCGGCTTTCGGCGACGGCTACCGCTACCACATAACCGGCCTGACCCATGACAGCATGGGCTTCCCCACCACCAAGAAGGATGAAGTCGAAGCGCTCATCCAGCGGCTGTTCAGAAAAATAAGGCAGGGGTTTGAAGAGATCATGCTCTATGAGACGTTTCTCATGGAGGACGCGACCGCGGCAATCGTTGCCTACGGCTGCACCGCGCGGTCGGCAAAAAGCGCGGTGCTCATGCTGCGCAAGGAAGGAATGAAGGTGGGGCTGCTGAAACTCTCCACCATTTGGCCGTTCCCGCGCGTTGCGGTAGAGTCTCTGCCGGAACAGGTGCAGGACCTGGCGGTTCCGGAAATGAACATGGGGCAGCTGTACCGCGAAGTGGTGCGGGTCGGCCGCGGCAGGTTTAGGGTGCGAAAAGTGTCCCGCATCGACGGGGAGCTTATTACACCGCAGGAAATAATTTACGGCCTCAAACGGCGGGAGCGGAAATGAAAACCGAGCATTCGGATGTCTATCAGTACCTCAGGCATGAAAAAAAGTTTCCCCTGATCTGGTGTCCGGGCTGCGGCAACGGGATCATCATGGGCTCCATGATCCGGGCGATTGAAGCCCTGGGTTTGGCCAAAGACAAGACATCAATCGTGTCGGGCATCGGCTGCTCGGGCAGGGTTTCCACCTACATGGATTTCAATACCCTGCACACCACCCACGGCCGGGCACTGGCGTTTGCCACAGGCCTGAAGTTTGCCCGCCCCGAGCTTACGGTTATCGTTGCCATGGGCGACGGAGATGCTCTCGCCATCGGCGGCAATCATTTCATCCACGCAGCGCGGCGCAATATTGATCTCACGGGCATCATCTTCAACAACAGCATCTACGGCATGACCGGCGGGCAGATTTCCCCGACCACGCCGCTGGGCGGCATTGCCTCCACGGCGCGCATGGGTAACATTGAGAACCCGTTTAATGTTGCACAACTTTCCGAGGCAGCCGGAGCGGCATTTGTCGCACGCGGCTCCACCTACCATGTCGATGAGCTTGATGAGCTGATGACCATGGCCATTCGCAAAAAGGGTTTTTCCGTGATTGAAGTCATAACCCCGTGCCCCACCATTTACGGCCGCAATAACCGCCTGGGCAGCGGGGTCAGCATGCTCAAGCAGCAGCGGGACAGCCTGGTTGCAATGCATGAGGCGCAGGGGATGAGCGCAGAAGAGCTCAAGGGTAAAATAGTGCTCGGGGTGCTGGCTGATGTTGACAAGCCCGAGTACTGCGAAACGTATGAAAAGCTAATGGAACGGGCGCAGAAAGCCTGAGTCCTTCGACACATACATTCGTTGACGAATTGAATCACTCAGGACTCAGTGCGATTCGATCCCGATCAAATCGGGGCTCATCGCACTGAGCAGGAATTTTCACCGAAACAGGGAACACACATGGCAGAGCAGTATGAAATTCGCCTGGCAGGGCTTGGCGGGCAGGGACTGATCCTTGCCGGAATCATCGTGGCGGAAGCAGCGGGCATCTATGACGGCAGGATTGTCGCCCAGACGCAGGCTTACGGCGCGGCCGCGCGCGGGGGCTTCAGCCGCGCCGACGTGGTGATAAGCGACGAGGAGATAAACTACCCCAGGGCCTCGGCGCTTGATCTGCTGCTGGCCATGAGCCAGGATGCCTGCGATGAAAACCGCCAGTTTTTAAAGCCCGAGGGTATTTTAATAATCGACTCGACCTACGTGTCCGAGAACGCTGACGTGCCGGCCTATGCCATCCCCTTTACGCGTATTGCGCGGGAAAAATTCAGCAGGGAGAACGTCGCCAATATTGTCGCGCTCGGGGCCATGTCGCAGCTGTTTCCCCACATATCAGAATCCGCCATGGAAAAGGCGGTGCTGCGCAGGGTGCCCAAGCAGTTTACAGAGCTGAATAAAAAGGCGTTCCAGGCCGGAATTGAGGCTGCCCAGACGAAAATTAAAAAGAGCTCTTCCCGCGCGGAAAAGCACTATGATGAGGTATAGTAAAAAAGCTGTCAGCTCTCAGCTGTTAGCTGTCAGCACAATTTAAAACAGGGCTGAAAGCTGACCGCTGACAGCTTCCGGGCCATAATATGACCGAACAGATCATTCTCCAGACACAATTCAAGGATTTGAAACTTCTCAACAGGGGCAAGGTGCGGGACCTCTACGACCTGGGGGATGCGCTGCTGATGGTTGCCACAGATCGCCTGTCAGCCTTTGATGTAATTCTCCCCAACGGAATTCCCTACAAAGGGAGGATCCTCACCCAGCTTTCCGCGTTCTGGTTTTCGCACCTTTCAGGCATTGTGCCCCATCATCTCATTTCCACCCATGTTGAGGACTTCCCCGCGGCCTGCCGGCCGTACCGGGATATCCTGTCCGGTCGCAGCATGCTCATCAAAAAAGCAAAGCCCCTGCCTGTGGAGTGTGTGGTGCGCGGCTATCTCTCGGGCTCAGGGTGGAAGGATTACCAGAAGACCGCAAAAGTCTGCGGTATCACACTTCCAGCCGGCCTGAAAGAATCAGACTCACTGGGTGAGCCGATTTTCACTCCCTCGACCAAGGCTGAAATAGGCACCCATGATGAAAATATCGATTTTGCGGCCGCGGTGAAGCTGGTGGGCAAAGAGACCGCAGACAGGCTGCGGCAGCTCACCATTGCCATCTACCAGAAAGCCCGCTCAATCGCAGAAGCCCGGGGAATAATAATTGCTGATACCAAGTTTGAATTCGGTCTCCTGAACGGTGAGATCATCCTCATCGACGAGGTGCTCACGCCCGATTCATCGCGCTTCTGGCCCATGGATTCATACGCGCCGGGAAAATCCCAGAACAGTTTTGACAAGCAGTTTGTCCGTGACTACCTGCTCAGCCTTACCTGGGACCAGAAACCGCCCGCTCCGGAACTTCCTGAAGACATCATTCAAAAAACCAGCCAGCGCTACCAGGAGGCCTATCGCAGACTGACCGGTAAAGAGTTCACAACGTGATATTGTAAAAGACCACGAGTGGAGTATACTATATAAATAGTAAGCTGGAATCGTTTTAGTCCGCGGGATTTTGAGTACGATTTTGACCGCGACAAACTCCATGACCACCTTATTACATTTGAAGAAGCTGTTGAGTGTTTTTTTTAATTTTGAAGTGCGCCGCAACAAGTCCTTTAAAGATCGTTATCAACTTACCGGTAAAACGATTGGAGGTCGAAACCTTAAAATCATTTTTCAGCTTAAACCGGGGAATATTGTTCGGATTATTACAGGATGGGATATATGAAAACAAAACGTAAAATTATCTCTGAAGAAGAAATTGACGAAATTGTAATTGCACAGGCAGAGAACGATTCCGCGTGGGAAAAACCCGTGAGAGTGCAAAAATCAAAGCAGGCTTCTTTATTACTTCCTGCTGCTCTTGCTGCACGCGCAGCATTTTTTGCCCGATTACATCGTGAGAATAGTGTAGAAGACTGGCTCAATCGAATCATCCGGGAGAGATTAGATATAGAAGAAGCGGCTTTTGTCGGGTTGAAGCGCGAACTCCTGCTAAAAAGTACCCGATAACTGACACCTGCAAGTGTTGTGCAACAAGGTTTTTCCTGGAAACTATGGGAGGCTGACAAAAAAAGAATTCCCCGGCTGAAGGTTTTAATCAAACATAATAAAACAAAAGCTCTCATCAGTATTGTGCTGATTGAGAGCTTTTGTTTAGATTAAAAGATTTCTCAAATATTGAAAACTTTTAAAACCTCATCGCCATAGTGGTTAATGACTTTTATGACAATCATTCCTTTTTCTGGCGGGCCAAAGGGGCGGCGTAACGGTTCTGGTGTGGAAGCAGTTCGGCTGGCTCGGGCTGTATGAAATAGTGCCGGGCTTTGTGCTGGCGGTTATTGCAATAGTCGCGGTAAGCCTTCTGGACAGGATACCGTCAGAGAACATAATGCAGGAGTTTGAGCAGAGCAAACACGGTGCAGGAGAAAATTTGTAGACATCTGCAAATCCCCTTGCATCACCTTCACGTGCCTTTTATACTCTTCATAGCATTATTAATTTGATTACAGGAGGCAGACATGGCAAAGCAAGCAGCGAAGGGCAGCAGCGGCGGATGGAGCGGAAAAATACTCCAGGTTGATCTTACCAATGCCAAAGTATCGGAAGAGGAACTCTCAGAGGAACTCAGAAGCGGCTACACGGGCGGGGCGGGAGTAAACGCCCGGCTGCTCTATGACCTGGTGCGCGCCAATCCCCAGGTTGACCCGCTCTCTCCGGGCAACCCGCTCATCTTCGGCTTCGGCGTGCTGGTTGGCACCACGTTCCCCTGCGCATCCCGTATGACCATAACCGCTAAAAGCCCGCTGACAAGAATATTCGGCGACGCTAACGGCGGCGGCACCTTTCCGGCGCGGGTGAAGCAGGCAGGCTATGACCATATTGTTTTCTGGGGGAAAGCAGCGAAGCCGGTTGCTCTGCTCATAGAAAAAGGCAAACTGCCGGAGCTGGTTGATGCAACGGATCTCTGGGGACTCGACACCTATGCGACGGATGAAAAAATCCATGAAAAATACGGCGAATGCGAAACAGCACGCATCGGTCCGGCCGGGGAGAACCTGGTCAGGTATGCGAACATCTGCAACAGCACCAAGCGCGTCGGCTTCAACGGCAGGGCGGGCATGGGCTGCGTCATGGGATCAAAGAACCTCAAAGCAATAATCGTGAAAGCTGACGGCGCGGTGCCGGTCGCGGATGAAAAGAAATTTGACGAGCTGGTGAAGCGCTACCGGGACATCTGGGGCAGGGGCCCGGCCCTGTTCGCCCACAAGGAATACGGCTCGCTCATGCTCATTGCCCAGAATAGCGACCAGACCCGCATTAAAAACCAGCAGGTGCGCATCACGCCGGAGCAGCTCGACCAATATGATATTGTCAAGCTGGTGGAAAACTACAAGAAGGGCCAGCTTGCCTGTTATCGCTGCCCGGTGGCCTGCACGCAGAAATGGGAAGTGACGGAGGGCCCGCGGGCGGGGGAAAAGACAGACAAGCTTGAATTCGGCCACTATACCAACATGGGCCCGCTGCTGGGGCTGTTTGATTTTCCGGCATTGGTGCATATTTCTGATCTGACCAACCGCATGGGAATGGACTGCGTCCAGTTCGGCTGGAACCTTGCCATGGCCATGGAGTGTTATCAGCGAGGCATCATCGGCAGCGAGGACACGGACGGTGTCAAGCTTGAATGGGGAGATGAGCGGGTGATTTCCGACATGATTATGAAAATCACCCGGCGCGAGGGGTTCGGCAATATTCTTGCCGAGAGTATGCCGGACGCGGTTTTGCGCATTGGCCGGGGAGCCGAGGACTATGGCTTTCACACCAAGGGCCAGTCCTTCACCTACAACTGCACTCAGGCCATCGCCATGAGCCTTGCCTCATCGGTTGCCACCCGCGGAGCGGACCATCTGAAAGGCCACCCGTTTCCCGCCATGATCGGACTGCAGGACATGATGGAGAGAATTTTCGGCAAGGACCTTCCTGAAGGGATTCTGGAGCATGCCAACCCCGTGGCAAAAGGGCGGGTTGTGTGGTGGAGCGAGAACTACAAGATGCTTATGGACTCTCTCGGCATCTGTTTTGTTCCCATGGTAGGCTGCGACGTGTTTGCCGATCCGCTCATTCTTGTTGAGGAAATGGGCGAAATCTATCAGGCGGCAACAGGCCGGGATCCAGGGAAACTCTATGAAGCAGCCGAGCGCGCCTATCAGATTGAGAAATGCTTTAACGCGCTGCTGGGCATCACGCGCAAGGATGACCTGCGGCAGGGCACCCGGCGAGGACAGGATGATCCGATTCATCATCCGGGCATGCTGGAGGAATATTACACCTACCGCGGCTGCTCAACTGACGGCCTGCCGACCAGGAAGAGGCTTGCGGAGATCGGGCTGTCTGATGTGGCTGACGAGCTTGCTAAAAAAGGAAAGCTTGGCGAGCGCGAGTGCCCGGCAATTACAGAGCTGCTGGGGAAAAAGAGCTGAGCATGTGATATGTACTATTGATGAATAGATGACCGGCAGCCGCCCATTTTTAATAAAAAAATAAGATTTTTAACAACCTGCTGTGGAACAAAGAGAAGTTTCAGATACATGCCGCTTGACCCCGCGTATCCCGAACGCTTTCGGGACAGGGCTTGCGCGGTATGAAACCAGTCATGTGCGGCAATAGAGCGGCGGGGTTAGGCTGCACCGGGCAGCATGACCGTGAAAGTTGATCCCTTGTTTATCGCACTGTCAACGCGCACTGTTCCGCCGTGTGCATGGACGATTGCCCGCACAAAACTTAACCCCAGGCCAAGTCCGCGCTGCGAGCGGCTGCGGTCCCCGCGGTAGAGCCGGTCCCAGATTTTATCAATCTCATGCGCGGCAATGCCGATGCCGGTATCGGCAACAATGATGACGGCGTTTGTGCCCTGCCGGCGCGCTGCTATGGTTACGCTGCTGCCGGCGCTGCTGTATTTGAGGGCATTATCCAGAAGGTTGGCTATGGCCTGCTGCAGGCGCGCATAGTCGCCGCTTATCTGCAGCTGTTCGGGCAGGTCGAGCGCAAGGGTGATCTGTTTTTCCTCAGCGATGATTTCATACAGATCCGCGACCGCCCGGATGAGCTCCGGAATAGACACGCTGGTTATCTCCAGCCGCATGACCCCGGTCTCAGCCTCTGCAACATCCATCAGGGTATTGAGCATGGTCAGCACCCGGTCCGACTCCTCCATGCAGTCTGCCAGCGCTTCGCGGCACGCCTCCTGGTTCAACGGGTCCTGAAGCGCAAACTCCGCAACCCCGCGCAGGCGGGTCATCGGGGTGCGCAAATCATGGGCGACATTATCCAGGGAATTATGCATCGCCTTGATCAGAGAGTCATTTTTATCAAGCATCTGGTTGAACAGGCTTACCAGCGCGTCAAGCTCGCCGCGCCCGCGCCCCACCGGCACGCGCGTGCTCATCTCGCCGGTGTGCAGGATGTTGCGCACGGTCTGTATCAGGCGCCGCAGCGGCTTCATGGCGCGGAAGGTCAGGAGCCCGCCGCCGACTATGCCGAGCAAAAGAATGGGCACGATGATCAGGATGAAAACCAGGCGGAAGTAATACAGCAGCTCGCGGCTCAGCGTTGAGCTTTTCCCCACCTGCAGCATAAGGTCGGGGCGCAGGGGCATTGCTTCGATGGTCCAGGTGTTTTTGCTCGTCAGGTCGGTAATGGTCTGCCAGGACCCCGGCTGGAACGGCTCAAGCCGGTCCAGCTGGTTCGGGTCAAAACCCTTGTACCCGCGGGGGATGCTGACAAAGAGGGCTTTATTATGCGGGCCGATGATGCGGACAAAAAAGGCTTCCTTGGCAGTGTCTGACTGTTCGTCAAAACGGGCCTTGAGCGAATTCAGACCCCCTTCTTCATACCAGGCGCGGTATTCCTGCATGCGGGCCTGGATAACCTCGTGGTCGCCGAATACCAGCAGAAAGTCAATAATGTAGTACGCGACGATGAACAGGCCGACCGAGCTGACCACGAAGAACAGGGCATAGAGGACGCTCAGTTTCAGGCTGGATGTCAGCCCGGTCCGGTCAGCTGCCTTTGAGGACATAGCCCATTCCCCGAACGGTCTGAATCATTTTCTGTTCAAAATCCTTGTCGATTTTATTGCGCAGCCGGCACACCAGCACGTCCACCACATTGGTCTGGGGGTCAAAGCTGTAGTCGTATACGTGCTCAAGGATGGCGGTCTTGGACACGATGCGGCCGGCATTGCGCAGCAGGTATTCCAGCAGCGCAAACTCGCGCGACTGAAGGGCAACAGGTACTCCTCCCCGCGTCACCTCGCGGGTCAGCAGGTCGACCGTCAAATCCCCGGCGCTGAGCGTGGAGGGCTCAATAACCTGGGTCGCCCGCCTGATCAGGGCCTGGATGCGGGCCAGAAGCTCGGAAAAAGAAAACGGCTTGATCATGTAATCATCGCCGCCGGCCTGAAGCCCCTTTACCCGGTCATCGACCGAGCGCCGGGCGCTCAGGATAATGACCGGGGTATTAATTTTCTTCTCCCTGAGCCGCTCAATGAGCGAGAGCCCGTCAAGCCCCGGGAGCATGATGTCGATTACCGCGGCATCATAGGCTTCAGAGAGCCCGAAACTCAGGCCGTCCGTGCCGGTAGCCGCGACATCCACGGCAAACCCCGCTTCTTTCAGCCCCTTGGAAATAAAGGAGGCTATCTTGCTGTCGTCTTCAACAACCAGTATTCTCATAAATATAATATGGCAGCTCCGGCAATACTGCTCAGCAGCGCCTCCCGGCCATTGCAGCGCGAGACCCCGGGAGGTGCCTGTGAGAAAATTTATAAAATAAAAGTATCGGTGTGTCAAAAGAAATAGCTGCGCATTACTAATCTGTAATGGTGCGGCAATCTTTCGGTTACCTGCATCCCGTATAATTAACCGTAGAAGCAAACAAGGCAGCCTGCCACAATGTGCTGCGACTCGAAAATACAGGGGGCCCTATACGATCTAAACAAAAGCTTTTTCCCGATGGAATCGGGACTCGCTCAGCACTTCGAAAAGCTCAGGGTGGTGAGCCTGTCGAACCACACTAAGTCCTGAGTGAGTAAATGCGTCACCGAATTTATGAATCGAAGGACAAAGCAGCAATCTAACCTTATGAACAAAGGAGCATGTATCATGGAACAGAAAAAAATCTCTAAAACTATTCTCTTCATTCTATTAGCGGCAGCAGTCATGGTAGGGGCCGGCTACGGCATGGCAACGGCTTTGAAGCATGACGGCGCGGCGACGTCTCTTCCGCCGGCTGACGCTTCGGCCGCTTCAGCGGCAGCGGTTTCAGCAGCGCCCATGGTGCCGGCAAATTTCAGCGATATCGCGGAAAAGGTCCGGCCCGGGGTGGTCAATATCCAGGTGGTAAAAAAGCTAAAGAAGGTCGGTTTTGGAGCGCCCCCCGGGTTCAGGAGCCCGTTCGGGGGGAGGAGCCCTTTTGATGATTTTTTCGGCCCGTTTTCCGAAGATAATCAGCCCCGGGGTTTTGAGCAGCGCGGTGTCGGGTCTGGTTTTGTCATGAGCCGGGACGGCTATATCTTAACGAATAACCATGTGATTGAAGGCGCAGACAAAATCAAGGTCAAGTTTGCAGACGGGAAAGAGTGCGCGGCCAACGTCGTGGGCCGTGACCCCAAGACAGATCTGGCGCTTATCAAAATTGATGGCGCCACTTCACTGCACCCCTTGAAGCTCGGGAATTCAGAAGGCCTGAAGGTCGGGAGCTGGGTGGTCGCAATCGGGAGCCCGTTCGGCCTGGAGCAAACCGTGACCGTGGGAATAGTCAGCGCCAAGGGCAGGGTGATCGGGTCCGGCCCCTATGACAATTTTATCCAGACTGATGCCTCCATCAACCCCGGCAACAGCGGCGGACCGCTGGTCAATATGAACGGCGAAGTCGTGGGCATCAATACCGCCATCATCCCGAATGCGCAGGGAATAGGTTTTGCGATTCCGGTAAATATGGCAACCGAGATTGTTCCCCAGCTGCAAAAGAACGGCCATGTCACCCGCGGGTGGCTGGGCGTGAGCATTCAGGATGTTACGCCGGAGCTGGCAAAATCCTTCGGCCTGGATAAGAACAAGGGTGCACTGGTTGCCGAAGTTATTAAGGCAAGTCCCGCTGAGAAGGCAGGCATTGAGCAGGGCGATATAATCCTTGCGCTGAACGGAAAAGAGATTGCCGAGTCCAAGGAGCTTTCCCGGATGATGGCAGTCACGCCGGTGGGGGATAAAATAACGCTTGAGGTTTTAAGAAACGGGAAAACAATTACCTGCCGGGTGAGCGCAGGGGAAATGCAGGAAAAGGAAGTAGCTTCGCTGGACACCCCGGATAAATCCCTGGGGCTTACCGTGCAGGATATTACCCCTGACATAGCGCAGGAGCTTGGCCTGGAAAAAGCCGGCGGGGTTGTGGTCGCCGGCGTGGAGCCCGGCAGTCCGGCCTCTGATGCCGGCATTCAGCCGGGAGATGTGATTCAGGGCGTGAACCAGAAGCCGGTCAAAAATGTTGATGATTTTGCGGCAAAAATAGCGAATGCCGGAAAGCAGGACAATGTGCTGCTGCTCATTAAACGGGGTAAGAACAACCTGTTTGCCGCTCTTGCACAGAAGTAACCGGTACGTGCCTTTTTATCCCTGCGGGGAAGGCCGGCGGGCTCTCACTCCCCCGCCGCTCCTCCCCTGAAGGGGTGAAAAAAGCGGAGCCATTGCTTCGCTGTCCGAGGCGCCTTTACCAGCGGTAGAAGCTGCCGCGAAAAGTTCTGAACATAACCAGCCATTGTATCTTTCTCAGGCCATCCAATACCGCCGATAGAATATTCAGATTTTATTGAGCATCAGGGTGTAAAATATTCCCCCCAATTTTTTTCTTGACAAAAAAAACGAACTTCAATAAATAACATACTGACTGGTCAGTATCCTAAGGAAACGCATATGCCGAAGAAAGAAATGCCGGGAAATCGGAAAGAAGAAATCTTTACTGCAGCCCTGAAATGCTTCAATAAAAAAGGCTATTACCGGACCTCCATTGATGATATCGCTGCTGCGGTGGGCATAACCAAGGGCGGCATCTACTATTATTTCACATCAAAAAAGAATCTTTTCATCGAGCTGTTTCACAACAAGGTAAACAGCTATTTTGACAAGCTCACCGACTATATGCATAACAAGCCGGGGCCCGCCGAGCGCATCTGGCAACTCCTGGAGCAGGCTGAGGAGGATTTTCAGAAAAACCTCGAAATCTACAAGTTCGGCCTCGAATTCATAACTGTCAGCGCCCGGGAAAAGGATATCCGCAAGGAGGTCGCCACGTTCTACAAAAAGAGAGTAAAAATATTTACCGGGATCATTGCGGACGGCATCAAGGCCGGAGTCTTTAAAAACATCGATCCTGAAAGCGTTGCCTGGAATCTGAATTTTCTCTCGATCGGCTTTTTCCTGACGCACTTCACCACGGACGGCTATTTTGACCCGATTTCTCAGCACAACATTAATCTGAAAATATTTTTTGACGGTATAAATAAAAACAAATAAACAGCCGGGCCGGGCGGGCTCTCTTTTTTTCGCTCTAACATACTGACCATTCAGTATGTTTGCCGGAATGCCCGGTTAGGCGGTTGAAAGACCAGCATGAAAGCAGGTTGCTAATCGTTCAATGTATGTAGTATAGCCCGGTATTTTTCTGTGCCGAGTGTTGTTGTCTGTGAACAATGAAACACATGAAAACAAGGATACAGGTGCTCAAAATGTTTTTTCTGCTCTGCGCATCACCGCGAAACCGGCTCATTTATTTTCCACCATGTATTGCTATCGTGCTGCTCTGTGCAGGTTGCAGGCCTGAACAAAAAACAGCTCCCCCGCGGCTGCCCTTCCCCATTGTCAGCATGGAAAACCTTTTTGCCGTACATGCACTTGATGCCAGCCATATCTGTATCGCTGGGTTTAACGGAGCCATTATACATACCGCGGACAGCGGAAAAACCTGGGAGCATCAGAAGAGCGGCGTTGAAGCGGGTCTCTGCGATGTGTCCTTTGTGAATGCTAAGACGGGCTGGATAGCAGGCAGGGCGGGGATAATCCTTCATACCGCGGATGGCGGCAAAACCTGGCGCAGGCAGAAGACTAATACCACCAATCATCTCTTCGCCCTGTGTTTTGTTGACGAGCATAACGGGTGGGCTGCGGGAGATTTCGGGACAATCATCCACACGAGCGACGGCGGCACTACCTGGGAGCCGCAGGGCTCGGGAGAAGACCGGATATATAATGATCTCTGCTTTGTTGACAAAGAAACCGGCTGGGTAGTGGGTGAATTTGGCCTTATTTATCACTCCCTTGATGGCGGCAGGCACTGGGTTCGGCAGGAATGTAAAGATATCATTCCGGTGGTGGATACCGCAACCCAGTGGTCAACCCCCACCCCTTCTTTGTACAGCGTCTGCTTCACTGACGCCCGGCGCGGCTGGGCATCAGGAATGGATGCCATAATTATCGCCACGGAAGACGGCGGCGCCACCTGGAAAAAACTGAAAAATCCTGCCGAAAAAAACAAAACCACTCTGTACAAGATAGTTGTGAAAAACAACATTGGCTGGGCTGTCGGGCAAAAGGGAACCTATCTCTATTCCGCCGATGGCCTGGCATGGGAAGACCGGTCAGAGCGTATCAATACCAAGTTCTGGCTTATGGATATGAGTTTTCCGGATAGCGTGCGCGGCTGGGCCGTGGGCTCACGCGGCACCATCATAAAAACCGGTGATGGCGGCCAATGCTGGAGCATGCTCTCCGGTGTTCCGCTAAAATTTAAGTAGCAGCATCCACCTACTGCAAGGGACTCCCAATGACTGATGTGCTCATGAAAAAGCTGGCGGATTTTGTTATTAAGCGGCGTCTTCTGGTGCTGGTTATCATCACCGCGATCACCGCTTTTTTCGGTTATAAAATGCTCCATCTCAAAATCAGCACCAACTTTAATGATCTTCTGCCGCAAACCCACCCCTATATTAAAATGCACAATGATTTCCGTAAAACCTTCGGCGGCGCCAATTTTCTGGTCATCATGGTCTCGGTAAAAAACGGCGATATTTTTAATCGCCAGACACTGGAAAAAATTCGCTACTTAACCTTTGAACTTGAAACCATCCCCGGTATTGACCGCTATAAAATTCTCTCTCTTTCTTCACAGAAACTGAAGGAACTGAAAGTTACCTCCTGGGGGATGGAATCAAAGGCGCTCATGTGGCCGGAAGTGCCCGGGAATGACAAGGATATGCAGCGACTCAAAGACGCCATTTACTCAAACGAAGCCTACTACGGCGCATATGTGTCCCTGGACTCGAAAAAAACCCTTATCTTTGCCGATTTCTTTGAGGAATCGCTTGATTACTCTCTCATCTATAAAGAACTGGAGCGCCTCCGGGCCGCCACCGAAGATGACAATACCACGGTATCCATTGTCGGCCATCCCATGCACTTGGGAGTGGTGTCCAGCATGATTTCCGAGATGAACTACATCATGCTGGCGACCCTGGTGATCATCCCGATACTGCTGTACCTTGCGTACCGCTCTATATGGGCAGTATGGATCGTCCCCCTGGCAGCAGTCGTTTCCGGCATCTGGGGCCTCGGCTTTATGGCCATCATGGGATACAACCTCGACCCGCTGCTATTCGTGCTGCCCTTTCTTATCTCCCTCATGGCCTTCCGCCACTCCCACCAGCTCTACAATCGCTACTATGAGGAATACATAAAAGCCAAAGACGCCATAGCCGGGGTGCGGGTGATTATCGAGCAGATGTTCCTCCCTGGATTAACCAGCATCATAACCGACGCCTTCGGCATCGCCATCATCGCCATCACGCCGGTGCCGGTGCTGCAGCGCATAGCAGTCACCGGTGCGTTCTGGTCTGTTGTGACGGTGATCGTGGGGCTCATTCTGACCCCGGTGCTCTTGACCTACGTCCCGGTCTCCCCGAAGCTGCTGCGCCACATTGAAAAAGTCCGGCGGCAGGATGAACAGCGCAAAGGCTGGGAAAACCGGTTTGCCGACTGGCTCGGGCCGTGGATTGTGGGAAAAGGCAGGTATTTGGTACTGGCTGCCGTGCTGGTGATTACCGGCTTTTCCTATTACTGGTCAGAGCAGCTCATTGTCGGGGACGCCGAGGTCGGCTCAAATCTGCTCTACCCGTCTTCCCGCTACAACCAGGACAGCGTGCGCATCAACCAGATGCTGCCGCTCATCAATCCCCTTTATATCATCCTGGAAGGGGAAAAGCCGCGCTCGCTCACTAATCTGCAGGCCATGAATGATTTAAAGAACTTTTCATACTATATGGCGAAACATTCAGGTGCTGCCGGGTTTCAGACCATCATCAGCCCGCTTATGACCATGCCGCAGAAGTATCATGAAGACAATCCCAAGTGGATGGGGCTCCCGGAGAGTTATCAGGAAGCTGCCGGCAATTTAGTGGGGCTGGTCTATGCCAGCAACCCCGGCGACATGGACAAGTTCATTGATTACCTGATGCGGCAAACCAACATCGTGATATTTTATACCGACAAGACCGGCCCGACCATCAAGCGGGCCATTGATACGGCGAAAAAATATATAAATGAGCTGTCCCGGCTGCCGGAGGGCTTCAAGTACCGACTTGCAGGCGGCGTCATCGGGACCGAGGCGGCCATCAACGAGATGGTCGCGGAAAAGCAGCTCCAGACGCTGCTGCTCGCGCTGCTGGGGGTTTTCTTTTTCTGCAGCCTTGAATTTAAATCGCTCAGCGCCGGTTTAATTCTCACCATTCCCCTGATGATCTCCAACTGGATGGCATTTGCCTACATGGCCATAAATCAGATCGGGCTCTCGATCTCGACACTGCCCGTATCCGCAGCGGGGATCGGCATGGGGGTGGATTACGGGATATATTTGCTGGCGCGGATCGAAGAGGAAAAAAGAAAAGATCCTGCCATATCCCTTAACACCGCCATCACGCGCACTATTCAGACCTATTCAAAATCAATCATCGCCATTGCCGGCACGCTGGTTGTCGGTCTCTTGGTGTGGACGCTTTCAGGACTGAAATTTCAGGCCCAGATGGGCCTAATGCTCGCAGTAATTCTTTTCCTTAACTGTCTTGGTGCGATTTTTTTGGTGCCGGTACTGGTTGTTTTATTCAAGCCGAAATTTCTCACCAGGATTGGATAGCTCGGTTGTGCCGCGGGCGCAGGCAGGACTGCCACCCAGTAATCTATAGCGACCTATGGATTATTGTTATCATAGAAAACTAATAACCATGCAAAAGGAGGGATACTGTTATGAAAAAACTATTCTGGGTATTATGTATGTGCCTCATGGCCGGCATTTTTATCGCGGCAGACCCGGCTGCGGTGTATGCTATCGACCTTGCTGATGGGAAGATTGTCGTGCACGGTAAATTTTCCGAGCAGCTTGCCATGCGGACCAAGAATCAGCGGAAAGATGAGCTCTATGATTATGACATCTTTAACTTCCGCACAACGGTGAAGCTTGAAACGATGCTGCACGTCCAACAATGTCCTGATTACGAAATAAATCTATATGGTGTGTGGAAGGAATTCTATGACGTTGCCCATGAGGTCGATTCCGGCTTTAACAACTATGTAACCCGGTTCAGCGGTAATCCGGGCATCAAGGAGCTTCGGTCGTATAACACCTTTACCGACATCTGCCGGGAACTCTACGGGGAATATGTCAATAACCTCTTCCAACTCCGGCTGGGTAAGCAGATCGTCTCCTGGGGCGAGACATCGTTTGAGCGTATGGCAGACATAATAAATCCCATAGACAGCCGCGGCATGCTGAACCCCGCCTACCCTGATTTTGCAGAAATGAAGCGGGGGCTGTGGATGTTGCGGTTCTTCCTCACCCCGCCTGACATGCCGTCAAACCTGGCGTTTGAATTTCTGCTAATCCCGGATTTTCAGCCCCAAAGAAACTGGCCCGCAGGCTATCACCTGATGCACCCCAAGGATTTCAATATGCTGCAGCGGCCGAATGAGATCCTGCTGGCCGGGTACCGGGATGCCCCCACAAGCTGGAGCAACTCCGAGATCGCGTTCCGGATCAAGGGATTTACCTGGAACACGGACTGGACGCTGTTTTACTTTCACCACCGGGGCGACAACCCGGTAACCCGGGACGGCAAGCTGCTGAAATCACAGCTCGCCGCTCTTTTCGGGACCTACCTTGACGATGTAAAGCGTTACGGCTGGCAGCATTCAATCGGGGCAACCTTCAGCTCGCCGATAGACAGAAAGTTCACCCTCATTCCCGGCACCCCGGTGACCATGAGCGGAAGCGTGCTGCGCGGGGAATTTCTCAGCGAAATAGGCAGGGACTATAACAAGCTTGTGGGCATCGATTACAAGGTCGTGCAGCGCAACCGGTACGCCGGGGTCCTTGCCTGGGATACGAAAATTTTTCTTCCCGGCATTTCCCCATGGAACCGCAATAAGCTGCTCAGCTCCACCACCCAGCTGTTCTGCGAGTGGATTCCGAAACGTAAAAACGATGACATCATTTACCCCTTTTACCCGTATCGCAAAAAAGGTCATCATTTTTCAACCATTACCCAGTCACTGGTCTACGGTTTCTGGCAGGACAGGATCATGCCGGCTTTTTACGGGGGATACCAGCTTACCGACGGCTCGATGTATTATACCACCTCGCTCATCTTTAAGCCGACCTTCAAGTGGACATATATGGTGTCCTATACCAATTACATCGAGACCGGGCATGACACCGAAAATCTGGATCAAATATTATTTGATATAACCTACGAGTTTTAACACCGAGAGGAGGGTTACTTATGTTGAAAATACAGCACATACAAAAACTGTGGGCATTATTGATAGTTGCGTTTCTTGCCGTGCCTAATTGTATCATGGCGGCAGAAGCCCAATTCCCTAAAGCCTGCTTTCAGGGTGAAGAACTTGCCCGGGTGCGCGAATGGGAGAAAAACTGGGTGGGCAAAAAGGTAACCAGCGCTGATGTTGACACCGTAAAGGAGTTCCTGCCTCAGAGCTTTTATGACATTATGAAAGACACTGCCCGGTGGGGTGAAAGCTGGTTTGTGATAGTACCCTACCAGCAGATCGTTTCTTCCCCCGGCTGCATAAAATTTACCCGGCAGTATTACGGTCAGCCGAAAGTCGGATCGCAGGGAGAACTGGTAAACTGGGTTTCGGGCTTCCCTTTTCCTGATACCGCGGTCGGTATTGAAATGGCACATAATGCCCGGTGCCGTACTTTCGGTGATGCATATACCGGCGCCCAGCCGGGCTATATCACTGATGGTAGGCTGAAATATGATATGGCCGCGTTAACAAACAGCAATTACTGTTTCTTTGCAGGACGGTGGGATACGCCGCCAGCACCGGAGATTCTGCCAAATCCCAAGCAGATATGGCGTGCTTATACAATGCTGCAGATTGACCCGCCGGAGGCCAGAAACACAAGAATCATGGAAATTCAGTACAAGGACCAGCTTAAAGCCTATGATTCATGGATGTGGCTCCCTTCCATTCGGAGAGTGCGGCGCCGTTCAACTTCCGAGCGTCAAGATCCGCAGGGTGGGGGTGATTATTGTTCCTATGATAATGGCGGCTGGGACGGTCCGGTCCAGATTAATAAATACAAGTATCTCGGTCCCAAAGACTTTCTTCTGGGAAGGCATACTGACAAGTCAAAGATTGAACATAAGCCGGGAGAATGCATCATGAGCGGCTCTCAACGCGAACGGGTTAATGCATATGTTGTTGAGGCAGTTAATCAAGACGCTAATTTTCTCTATAGCAAAATGGTGTGGTACCTTGACCCGGAAACCTGGCAGATATTGTATGCTGACCGGTATGACCGCCATGGAAAAATATGGAAGGTGATGGATCAACTGGGCAATGTTTCACCGGGGTATCAGGGCGTACCGGCAATACATTACAATGTTACGCAGACGGTTGACGTCCAGCGGCTCCATTCCACATTAGGCACTAATGACACCAAATATGGGGTAACGCAGGATTTAACAATATTTGATATCCACTATCTGCAAAAACATGGATATTAAAAGGCGTATTACGGCATCAAGGGAACTCCCCCTGAAAACAGCCGTTTATACAGAATAAAAACAGCGGTCCTGGGGGGGCGAACGTGCAATCGCCGGCCATGCGAGCTGTTTACCCGGACGTAGGGCTGAAACGCACATTCAAACAACTGGTGCTCAAGAGGAGAAGAATGATGGATACCGCAGGAACAATTTGCTTTAAATCGGAACAGCTCCCGAGCTTTACCGAACGGGGGTTTCTGCCCATACTTGAAACGTTTTGCCGGGTTCTGGATACCCAGGAGCTGCGCCCGATTGACACCATCGAGGGAAAATCTGTAACGCTGCTCAGCCAGGGCGTTGACCAGCCGTTTCTCAAAGGCTTCTTCAAGCCCTACGCGATGGATAAATGCGAAAAGGTGAGCATCTGCAACTGTATCCTGATGGATCGGATTCTTACCAGCGCGGTTATTGCCATACCACAGGACGGCTATGATTTCCCTATGCTGGTGCTTGAGTGGAGCGAAACGGAAAAGGTCATCTCCGTTGTGGTGGACTATATACCGCTTGCGGACATGGTGATGGATGAGGGCTACCGCAGAAAATACCTTGATCCCCTTGACCAGTACTGGACACAGTATAAGGAGCTTCCGGGCATGGCCCCCAACCGCTTTGCCTGGAGCAGGATGCTGTTCAGCCCCTACCACCTTTCAGGCCATGTGCCGCGCGAGGACGAAAAGCATCGTGCGGCATGCCTGGAGCTCATGAAAAATTATTTCGAGCTGTGGATGGAACTCCGCGCACAGGCACGGCCGCTTACCGACCCTGCGGCACAGCAGCAGATTAACCAGCGCAAAGCGCGCATCAGAAAAATTTTTCGCGAAAATGACGAAGGTGCAAAATCCATGGCGCAGATGGTCGGCAAGGAGCTGATTGAAGCGCTGCTGCTGTGCAGTTTTTAACAAGAAAGGATTGATTACCCGTGAGGAGGACCTGATGCTCGGCGAGATTATTTCCCGGGGGGTTGCCTGCGGCCCCGCATTAATTCCCGCGGACTGGGATGAGCGCACGCTCGTGCGCTTTGAAGACGGGGCCATAACCATCACCTTCAAGAACGGTACCGCCGCCGTCAGCGCGGCGGATACCCCTGATGCCGAGGCCGTCATTGAGATGAGCAAAAAGCGGCTGTGCGACTGTATTGACGGCTCGATCGATTTTATGACCATATGGCGGGAGCTGGCCGAACCGTCACCGACCGACCGGAGGTACATAAAAAAAGGCAGCGGCGCCAAGCTGATCACAGTGGTGGACCTACTTTCCCGTGTTTATCGAGCTGATGCTGCATTTAAAAAACTGGTCAATGAGTACAAAAGCACCCTCTAGGGCAGGGCATGCGGTGACACCCGTGCGCTGCTCACCAGCAAAGGAGCCTGGGTAATGAATAAAATTGATTTGATCATTGTCGGCGGCGGCCCTGCCGGACTGACGGCGGCGAAGGTTGCCGCAGAAAAGGGCATGAAGGTCGTCCTGGTTGAGGCGAAAACCGATATCCCGAAGATAACCAGGACCTGCGCCCAGATTTTCTACCTGGAGCATATCGGCGGCGGCCAGGCATATACCAAGCCGGTGCAGGTAGAAATAGCCTCAGGAAATAATCTCCGGTTTATATTCCCGGACATTAACTTTTCCCTTGAGTACGCGGGGAACCTGCGCGCCTGCTATGACTGGCGCAATCTTTCGCCGAACGGCACCTGCGTCTATACCACGCGCAACAAGCTGTGGGGCTTTGTGTTTGACAAGGAAGTGCTGCTGCAGGGGCTGCTGCAGGATATTGAAAACCGAGGCGTTACGGTCATGCGCGGTACACGGGGTTTGAGCGCTGGAAATACCGCGGGAGGGGTCAGCGTGGAAGTAAAAGACAGCAGCGGTGAAACACATATCCTGCAGGCGCGGCATGCCATCATCGCCAACAGCGTCAACTCCCGCATCGTTGAGCAGCTGGGCTTCAACAAAGAGCGCAAGACCATCGGTATGACCATCAGCGTGCTGGGTTATATCATGGAGGGCATTGCCTGCCCTTACCCGCCAAGCTCCTGGATCAGTATCTCCTATCCGAGCCTGAGTTCGTTTATAAATATCTGGCTCGGGCCCATGGCGGACGGCACCTGGCAGGTCGGCACTTCGGAAAAGGTTCCTGCTTCACCGGTTGCCATCATGGATCGGTTTCTTGCTGACTCGACCTACGCGCCCTGGTTTAAAAACGCAAAAATTATCCATAAAACCGCCTGCTCCATAACGCCGCGCTATCCCATAGCTGAGCCGGTAGCCGGCAACATCATGGTAATCGGGGACGCTGCCGCACCTGCCGAGACCTGGACCCAGGGGGCCATAGCATGCGGCTACAAGGCGGTACAGTCGATTCTGGAAAATGATCCAGCACTGTATGTCGCCTGGTGGAAACAGGCTTTCCATTTCAACTCGCCGGTCTATTATGAGGAGCTTGCTCGCTATCCCGCGCTGAACATGTTTTTCTGTGATGAGGACATAAATTATCTCTACGGACTGCTGGCCGACGGTCTTGTGACCACTGTGCTTGGGGGCATTCTAAGCCGTGTTGACGCCATACGCAAAGAAAAACCCGGTATTTATGAAAAGCTGAAAAAGATTCCGGGGGTCAGACTGAACGACAACCAATGAGCCGGGAGGAAAAAAGCATGGATGCACTCTGTTATGCCGGCGATGCGCGGGAACTGATCGAAAAATTTTTGTCCCTGCAACCGCTTGTCAACAGGACTTTTTACAGAAGTAAAATTGACGCTGCCGTGCGCTTTGAACTGCTGAAACGAAGCATGACGACGGCAACAAGGGAGGTCGTTACAGACGCGCTCAATGCTGCGTTTCCAACTGCTGAGCCGCTCACGCTCCCGTTGACTGACCCGGATCGTCTGGCGCGGATGGTGTCTGTACAGAGTAAAATAGACCGCGATAGCCCGGCTGTAAAAATTACCCGGTGGGATGCTCCGAAGGCCGAATATCCCCGTGAGGTAGAAAATGTTTTTGCCCTTCTGGCCGGGCCCCGCATCGGTGGTAATACCGACTGTATTCTTGATGCCCTTCTTGACGGCGCGCAACCGGCGGGCTGCAGCATCGAAAAGAGCTGTTTTTCAGAACTGCAGATCAACCCGTGTACGGGGTGCTTTGCCTGTGAGGGAAAAAAGCTCGAGCGCTACTGTTCTATTCACGATGACATGTTCCTGGTGTATGAGCGGCTGCTTGCCTGCGATGCCTTTGTTTTGGCTTTCCCGATCTATACATCGCGGGAAAGTGCGCAGGCGGCAATATTTTTTGATCGGCTCAAAGCAATTTTCAGCGGCCCCTGGCGAGGGCATCAGCACAAGCCCAAAAGAGGCGCGCTTGTGGTGACGTGGGCATGGCCATCAGAATACTTCTATAGAGAAGTAATCCATCACAGTGCTTTTGTTTTGCGCTATTTTGGCGTTGAGGTCGAGGAGGTGATTACCGGGTGCGGTTTTATGAGCGCATACTACGCAAAAGGGACCGCTAAACTGGATGCGCAGGGTATCGATGCAGCACGGGCCGCCGGCAGGCAGCTTGTTCAGGGTAGATGAAATCTGCTTACATAATCCAATCGTATGGGAGGCGACGTCATGACAAGACTATGGTTCAGGAAAAAAATACTTTTCAGCCTGCTGCTGGCGGCAGGCATGCTCTGGAGTTTTTTTTGCCATGCTGCAGAACAACCGGAAAAAAAAGAAAAAGCGGGCCAAGACATACCTGCTATTGTTTTTGGGGCCGTAGCTTCGCAGGACCATCCGGATATTTCGGCGGCGCAGACCTGTATGGAATGCCATGCCATCAAAACCGACGGGGTTACGACAGCCACGCAGCGTTACCTCCAGGGAAAAGGGACGGTGCTGCAGCCAAATGAGCTCTGGAATGAGATCGTTGCTTTTTTTGGTAAAAAACAAAGCTGCGTCCTTGCTACCGCCATTAATAATGAACCCTATGTCACTACTATTGATGTGGCCGTAGACCCGGCCAATAAACTTTTTTATGCTCTGTCCGAAAAAGGGACAAGAAAACTCGGGCAGATAAAAATGAACGCTAAAGTTGCTGTTGAGTTTCACAATCAGGCGGAGTGGAAGGAAAATATTTTCAGGTGTCTGCAAATGCGGGGTCATGCGCGCGTTTTCAGTTCTGAGGACCCTCAGTTTGAAAAGGGGTTGAAAGTATTTCAACGCGACAAAGAAAAAATCAGCGACGAGACAATAAAAAGGGGCATGGATATGACCTGTTTTACCCCCACTGAAATTTTATTTTATGATGTTCTCAGAAAAAATAAAGGACAGAATCTTTTCCAACTGTGGCAACGGTAAAATCCGTTTTCTGCATGTTGCCTTGGACACTGAGATACCCTTATTCGGAAACGAGCAACGCGGTTTCTCTGGATGACACCTTTAGCAGCAGCGGCTGACGGTCAGCGGTGAGCCGCTGCACACAGCAGGAATCGTTCGGACATTTTCATTTCAGGATCTACTAAAAACGCGGCTGCGGTTTCCACCGCAGCCGCGTTTTTAGTCCCGCTGCCCGCCCGACCGCATGCCCTCCCGGCAAGCCGGGTAAAGGCGGCAAGAGGGCTGTTTTCCGCGACAGGGCGGTGATCCCTATTGCAAGAGCGGCAGAATGTCATAGGTCCACTGGGTGACTTTATCAAAATTGCGGTAATCTCCTTCAGACAGCATGCCGCCAAACAAAGCCCGTATTAAAAACTCATCAACCGGTGTTAAAACACTAAAATCCATTACCCCTGCAAATAACCCCGCGCTGCCGACCGGAACAATCTCGGGTGTCTTTTTAAGCACAGCGTCAATATAGTACTTTTGAGCAATCTCGCGGTTTTCGGCGCTGTCTTCCCTGATCAGACCGCATACGATAAAAACTCCGACCGGCTTGGTTGCTAAAACATCCTCTTGAGCTTTTAAAAATTTTAAGACATCCGGGCGCCATTGTTCCATGATTATGGCAGATCCTATGATAACCGCGTCATAGGCTGATACATCCTGTATCCTTTTCACCAGGCTCATATCAACCTGCGCGCCCTGAGCGCACAGGACCTCCTGAATTTTGTCCGCAATGGTCCGTGTGGCGCCGTACTTGGTATCGTAAATAACTAATATTTTCTTCCCCTCAATATTCTGCTGCCCGCAGGTTTTTTCAATGTCATTGCCGGGCAGGGTTTTCCAGGCGCTGCCCGTACCGGGAAAGAGCAGCAGAGCTGCGCTGAAAACGAGTAGTGCAATACACGTTGACCGGAAAAATTGTTTTGTCATAAGCTCTCCTTTTGTCCTGTGGTTAGTAATGTCTGCCTGCCCGGCAGGAGCTTCAGCTGCCCACCGGAACGTCCGCGGAGTATAGCTGATTGCCGGAAAATCAGTTTTTTATTCAATGAATATACTCCTCGCGGAAAAAGCCGGTCAAGCAAAATACGCTCAAAGTAACGTCCGGTGGCAGCTTTTATTTTTTGAATTTATGTAACAATATCACTTCTGGCCCGTTAACTGGGCAATAAAATAGGCCTAAAGAGCTTCTTTGTGTTAGAATGTTTTTGACGAAAACCTAACAAACAAAGGAGATTTAGGCCATGGCACATGCTAACACAATCATGAGTCAAATAACAAAAATTGTTTCGAGACATGAATTTGAGGCCCTCGCAAAAAAGCATCATACCGGCCGATCATTCCGCAGGTTCAACCGCTGGAGTCAGTTCATTGCCATGACATCAGCTCAGTTGTCAAGCCGGGCAAGCCTGCGTGATCTCACCGCAAATCTGAAAGCCCAGATGAAAAAGCTGTATCACCTCGGCGCTACCGCAATCTGTCGCACCACCCTGGCACGAGTCAATGATCAAAAACCCTACACGCTCTATGAAGAGCTGTTTCAAAAACTCCTGTGCCGTTGCCAGAGCCTCGCACCAAAGCACAAGTTCAGATTCAAAAACATGCTCTACTCTCTTGACGCAACGGTGATCGATCTGTGTCTCAGCGTATTCCCCTGGGCTACGTTCAGAAAAGCCAAGGGTGCTTTAAAATTACACATCGGTCTTGACCACGGCGGTTATTTGCCAACCTTTGTGTCCGTCACAGAAGGCAGCAAACATGAGATTGCATGGGCCAAAGCTCTGCAGTTGCCCAAGGGTAGCTTTTGTGTGTTTGACAAAGCCTTTACCGATTACGGGTGGTTCGGAACCCTTGTAGAGAAAGGCATTTTCTTCGTGGTGCGGCAAAAAGTTAATGCCCAGTATCGGGTCATTGAGCGCCACCCAACTACTAAATCAAAAGGCATTTTGTGTGATCAAACCATCCTGCTTGCCGGGCAAAAAAGTGATCGGTGTCCATACTCATTGCGCCGCATCAGGTATCGTGACCAAAAAACCGGTAAAGACTATGTCTATATCACCAATGCCACACACATCAGTGCCCGGACCGTGGCCGATATTTACAAAAACCGCTGGCAGATCGAACTGTTTTTTAAGTGGATCAAGCAGAACCTGAAGATTAAGAGTTTCCTGGGCACATCAAAAAATGCGGTGTTGACTCAAATCTGGATCGCTATAAGCGTGTACTTGATCCTGTGCTGGATAAAATTCAATAATAATATTTCTCTGTCATTGCAGCAAATGCTGCGGCTATTACAGTTGAACCTGTTTGAACGCAGGGATATTTTAAAACTCCTGCGGGGTGATCCAGAGAAACCCCCGGCTATCCCTGATTATCAACTTGCGCTGCCTCTGAGTTAACGGGACAGCAATGTAACAATATAATATAATTGACAAGAAACCCTCTTTATGGGCAGGAATATGAATGACACTTGCATGAGATACGCATGAATGTGCGGAGAGCATGCTGTTGGCTTGTGAGTCACCACTTCTTTTCCCGGGAGCACAGATAACCATGAACACAAACCCTGAAATCCTTCTCAAGTACCCCGGATTGGAAAAGTACCTGGTCAGCTTTCATGGCGGCGATATACTGTGCGCAGAGGGAGATGAGTCAAAAGACCTGTACCTGCTGCTTGACGGGCGGCTTGAAATCCTGAAGGGACAGAAAAAAGTCGCGGAGGTTGATAGAAGCGGGGAACCCGTCGGGGAGATATCTTTTCTGCTCGAGGCCAGAAGAACAGCAACCGTGAGAGCGGTCACTGATGGTCGCGCAGTCTGCATCCCCAGGGACCAGATCGGGCACTTCCTGCAGGAGTTTCCCTTCCTTGCCCGGGAAATTCCCCGGGTCCTGGCCGCGCGGCTGGATGAGGAAACCCAGGCCTTCCAGGGATTGAGCGAGCTCTGCGATCAGCTGCCGGAAGCCGTTATCGTGACCGGGCTGGAAGGCAGGATCATCGCCTGGAACAAGCCGGCGGAAAAGCTTTTTGGCGCAAGCTGGGAGCAGCTGCACAATCGTCCGGCGGAAGAGCTCTACCTGGATGCTGCGGCTTACCGGGAGCTGGCCAGAGACCTGCAGGCGACCCCGGACAGCAGGGAGCAAACCTTCAGGATCACGCCCCCGGGCAGGGGAACCCGCTATGTATCAACCACGCTGAAAGCGATTTATGACCGTCGCGCCACTACCACCGGCTTTCTATCGCTCAGCCGTGACGTGACCGAGACGATAAAACTGAGGCGCAGCTACCGCCGCTTCCGCACCTGGCTGGTTCCCTGCCTGGCTGTTCTTGCCCTCCTGGCCGCAGCGCTCTTTTTCTTCTATCCCCGGGCGCAGATCCTGGGCATCAGGCAGCAGGCCCTCGCTGATCAGATAGCAAAGGACTATCTGGTGCTGAAATCCCTGCTGGCAGATCCCGTCTCCAGCCGGGATGAAAAAAAGATCGCGCAGCTGATGAACGACTTTTTCCGCCTGCACGGCAAAAGCCCGGCACCCTACCGGGGAATACTGCTGCTCGCAAAGGACAAGAAGGTGCTTGGCTTCTATTCGCAGAAAGAAGATACTACCATGCGCAGCCTCACGGGAAGAACCTATGAGGGCATCGCCTTCAGTAAGAGCAGCGGGTCAGCTCCCAGCCTGTTCACCGTATATCATGTAACGCCTGACCACCCCATGGGGAAAAAGAGTGTGGAGCTCGCCTTTGACCTGCGTAAGGAGGGGATTTTAACCGGCTGGGTCATTTTTCAAATGGACATGGAGCGGCTGCAGCAGGAGTTTGAGATGAACGAGGAAGCGCTCAGGCTGCTGCAGACAGAGTAGCTTATATGAGCGCACCGGTCCACATCGTGCCTTTTGAAAAAAAGTACGCCGCGTATTTCAAAGCGTTCAACTGGTCTGGCTCGAGGAATTTTTTTCTGTTGAGGATATTGACCGGGAAATGCTCGAGCAGCCGGAAGAGCGGGTGCCGGCTCGCGATAGCTATGCCTTCCCCAGGCTGGCCTGCAGGTACGTGGTAAGATTAACCTCGCTATTGGTGATCTTAAGCTTGCGGCGAATGTGCTCCCGGTGCCGGTTGACCGTGGCCACGGAAACTCCCTGAATCTCGGCGATCTCCTTGGTGCGCATCCCCGTTTTGATCATGTTGCAGATTTTTACTTCAGTCGGTGTCAGCGACTGGTGCTGCAGAGACAGCCGGCTGATGAACGGCGCAGTGATCTCCTCAAGACTGGTCCGCAGCAGCTCCACGTATTTTCTCTGAACTTTCGGCAGCTCCGCAGCCAGGGCGCTCACAATGGGCATTACAATTTTATCAACATTTGCCTGCACATTCTTCTGCAGGTCCTTTTTTTCCTCCTCTATCCGCGCCAGCACCGTGCGCAGGGCCGCATTGGTTTCCTGCAGAGCCTTTCGCTCCAGCGTGAGCTGTTTATTTATTTCCTGCAGTTCCCGTTCCGCAGAAATGCGCATGGCAATGGTGCCGATCCGCTCAGCCACCGCATCCAGCAGCGCGCGCTCCTCTTTGAGAAACGGCCCCTCATCAGCAGCCGGGCGCTCTTCACGGTAAAAAACCGCAACTTCTCCTGCCGGCTCGTTATAGGTGAGGATCTGCGCTGACTGGCGCCACTTTGTTACTTTGAACCCCCTGCTTTTATACAGCATTCCCTCAAAGACTATGCGTGAACAGGTGATTTCCGGATACTGCCATGAAAGCGGCAGAAAGTTTACCAGCCGCTGCAGCAGTTCATCCATGGATTCGCTATAGCGCTCCGCAAGCTGCGCTATCCCGTACAGACAGTTTAATTCCTTGATGCGCTCGCGCAGCGCAATTACTACCTTTGCCGGCTCTGTTTCCTGGCTGGGCGGGATGCGCCAGAGGAACGACAAATCCTCGCCGGCGGTTGATTGTTTATCAGCGGCAGCCGCCGGCGGTGTGGTGTGCAGTGGTGACATACCTTTATGGCCCTCAGGTACCAAAATTTTGTAGGTATTAAATAGGCAATAAATAGGGATAGTTAATGCCCATATACTATAGGCATTAGACTGGCATTTTAATAGTATTTACAGGAACAAGATTACCCATTAGTGTTTGGCCTGTCAACCTTTAATTATAAATACAAAAGGAGGCATTTATGTCCCCAACCACCCTCAGCTCAATTCTGGAGGGCCGCCGGAGTCAGCCCCAGCAGCTGGTCGAAGTGCTGCAGGATGTTCAGGAGAGCTTCGGCTATATCCCGGAAGACGCCATGCAGACCGTTTCAAAGGATTTGGGAGTGCCGCTGATGGAGGTGTACCGGGTTGCAAATTTCTATAAAGCATTCTCTTTGAAGCCGCGCGGTAAACACCTCATAACCATCTGCACCGGAACCGCATGTCATGTCAGGGGCGCTCATCTGCTGCTTGACCAGGTCAACGGTCAGCTCGGACTCGAGCCGGGGGCCACCACCGAGGATGGATTTTTTACGCTTGAGCGGGTTAACTGCCTCGGCGCCTGTGCCCTGGGGCCGGTCGTGGTTCATAACGGCAATTACCATCACCATAAGACGCCCAATAAGCTCAGGAAACTGATCGACTCGGTCCGCACTACCAGCAAGGAGGAAACCCTGCCATGACCAAGCTCAATACTACCAACGATCTTGAAGCCCTGCGCAAACAGATTACGGCGCAGCGGAAAAACATTCGCACTACCCTTACCCTGTGCGGCGGGACCGGGTGTCAGGCTTCACAGTGCCGCGACGTGATTGATGCAGTAAAAGGTGCTTTGGGCAAACACGGGCTGGAAAAGAGTGTTCAGGTGCGCATTTCGGGCTGCCATGGTTTCTGCGAGCAGGGCCCGCTCATGGTTATTGAACCGGGCAACATTTTCTATTGTCATATTAAACCCGAAGATGCACAGGACATTGTTTCTAAAACGGTCATGAGCGGCGCGGTCATCGAACGCCTGCTGTATGTTGACCCGGTCTCCAATAAAACGATTCAGACCGAGGCAGACATTCCGTTTTACCAGGCGCAGGACCGTCAGCTGCTGTCCCAGAACCGGCTGGTCGATCCCTGCTCTATAGAAGACTACATCGCGGTTGGCGGGTATTCGGCCCTGGTGAAAACCCTGTTCCAGATGACATCCGGCCAGGTGATTGATGAAATTAAAACATCCGGCCTGCGGGGGCGCGGCGGCGGCGGGTTTCCTACCGGCCGCAAATGGGCGGACTGCCAGGAAGCACCAGGGGATGAGAAATATGTTATCTGCAATGCTGATGAAGGCGACCCCGGCGCCTATATGGACCGCAGCGTCCTTGAAGGGAACCCGCACCTGGTATTAGAGGGCATGATGATCGGCGCTTTTGCCATTGGTGCTGCTCAGGGGTATATCTACGTCCGCAAGGAATACCCCCTGGCTGTTGAACACGCAAAAATAGCCGTACAGCAGGCGCGTGAATGCGGCCTGCTGGGTGAAAATATCTTAGGATCTCGATTTTCTTTTGACGTTGAGATTGCCCGCGGCGGCGGGGCCTTTGTCTGCGGCGAGTCCACGGCGCTGATGGCGTCGCTGGAGGGAAAAGTCGGCGAGCCGCGGTCCAAGGACGTGCACACGGTTGAAGAAGGTCTCTGGCATAAACCGACAACCCTGAACAATGTTGAGACCTGGGCCAATGTGCCGCTCATTATTAAAAACGGCGCAGCGCGGTTTGCCGCAAAGGGAACGAACAACAGCAAAGGCACGAAAATTCTTGCGCTCACCGGCCGCGTTAAAAACACCGGCCTTGTGGAAGTGGCCATGGGCACGCCGCTGCGCACGGTTGTGTACGACATAGGCGGCGGGGCAGCCAATGGCAAAGCCATTAAAGCGGTCCAGACCGGGGGACCGTCCGGAGGGTGCCTGCCGGTCAGCAAATTTGACCTGCCGGTTGATTTTGATGCCCTCTATGATGCCGGCTCCATGGTGGGCTCCGGAGGCATGGTGGTCATGGACGAGAGCACCTGCATGGTTGATGTGGCAAAATTTTTCCTCCAGTTTCTGCAGGACGAGTCCTGCGGCAAGTGCGTGCCCTGCCGGCTGGGCGTCGACCGGATGCTTGAGATCATAACCACTATCACCGAAGGTCAGGGCAAGCCCGAGCACATCAGCCTGCTGCAAGAACTGGCGGAAACGGTGCAGGAAACATCCCTCTGCGGGCTCGGTAAAACCGCCCCCAATCCCGTGCTTTCGACGCTCCGCTATTTCCCCGAGGAATACGCGGCCCACATTAACCACAAACGCTGTCCTGCCGGGGTCTGTAAGCCCTTGATCACCTATGCGATAGACGCCGATAACTGCAAGGGCTGCGGGCTGTGTCTCAGCGCCTGCCCCCTTGGAGCAATTAGCGGAGAAAAAAAACAGGCACACGTCATTGACCAGCAGCGCTGCAATAAATGCGGCATCTGCGCGGACGAGTGCAAATCACAGGCAGTAACCGTAAACTGATGAGGTGAGATATGAAACAGTATGTGACCCTTACCATTGACGGCGCCCAAGTGCGCGCGGCAAAAGGCGCCAGCGTTCTTGATGCTGCGATTGAATACGGCATCTGCATTCCCCATCTGTGCCATGTGCCTAACCTTTCAGACATAGGTGCGTGCCGTCTGTGCATTGTAGAGCAGGTCAGCAACGGCCGGGCAAAAGTTACCACCTCCTGCACGCTGAATGTCCAGGAGGGCATGGTGATCCTCAGCAACTCGGAAAAAATTAAAAAACTGCGGCGCAACATCGCGGAACTGCTGGTGGCTCAGGCCCCCAACTCCAAAGCTGTCCAGGACGTCGCTGTGCGCTGCGGGGTAAAGGATGTGCGCTACCCCTTCAGACACAGCGACTGTGTACTGTGCGGCCGGTGCGTGCGGGTGTGCACGGAAATGTGGGGCGCCCGCGCTCTTGGTTTTGTCGGCCGCGGCAAAGACCGGCACGTGGATTTCCCTCTGGGCAAACGCGAGGATTTCTGCAAGCACTGCGGCTCCTGCATCATGCTCTGCCCCATGACCATAACACCCTGTAAAGGGCCTATGAAAACCGGGGAAGAGTACCTCTGCGGGAAATGCGAGGCGCAGCTGATGATTACAGCAAACCGGCCCGATTCCTGTGTGTGGTGCGAGCTGGGTAAGGGCTTTCAATGCGCCCGCTATTCGCAGTGATCTGGCGACAGCAGTAAAACATCTTCTCTCGTATCTTGCAAAGAAGAAAGGCAGAATCATGGTAATCGGGTTCTGCCTTTCTTACACACTGTGCTGCAAAAAGAAAGCGATGTAGAGCGCTCATGCCTGAGGTGTCTTTTGCCGTGATTACTGTGCCGGTCTCTTGTAAAACTGGCGTGTATCATCGGCACTTGCCAGAACTGTTCGCAGTTTCTTGTGAACGGGGGAACTCTGAAATTCAGCTCCAGGATTGAGTGCGGGTATGCTGCTGCGGCACTTTTTTCGCTACCTGCAGCGCGCCAGCCATTTTTAAAAAAACCACAGAAAAACCCGCCAGTGCTTTCCTGGCCGAAACCTTAAGTGGCTGCCCGGCGCGTGTGGCCGGAATATAATAACTTGTTTTATGATAGCAAGTAGCGTATACTTAACTATAATAGACTAAAACAGAGTAATTGATTTCATGCCTCCCGGAGAAGCCAGGAGGCTTGAATTTTATATTTTACTCTATTATCTGCCGCAGACCTGTCACGGCACGACGTAAAAGGCAGAACCCTCCGTTGCGGAGAGGCACAGGAACAATTAAAAAAGGAGAACAAGAACAAATGACCACCAGATCACAAAACCGTCTAACAAAGGCTCTCTGCTATGCCATTATTGTGCTGCTTTTGCAAACCACAGCGGCCCTTAGCGAAGAAAAACCAGCCTCAAAGAAAAAGGATGCTGCCGTGGAAAAACCGGCTGCCAGCGCCGTGCTGGCAAAAGTTAATGGCACAGCCATAACCAGGGCCGAACGGGACCGGGCCGTGCAGGAAATGCTTGCCCAGCAGGGCAGCAGGGGCGGCCAGCAGCCAACCCCGGAAATGATGCCGCAGATGGAAAATGCCGCCCTGGAGCAGCTTATCAATATCGAGCTTCTCTATCAAAAGGGTAAAAAAATGCCCGTAAATGACCTCAGCCAGAAGGCGGAGGAAAAAGTTGCGCAGACGAGAAAACAGTTTTCGTCCCAGGCAGATTTTGAAAAAGCCCTCAAGGGCGTCAATATGACCGAGAAGCAGCTCCGGGATCTGGCGCAGAAAAATATTGTCATCGACAGCCTCCTGCAAAAGGAAGTGTTCAGTAAGATAACCGTTAGCGAGGCGGACGAAAAAAAATTCTATGATGAAAATCCGGATAAATTTAAAATGCCTGAGCGCACCCGGGCCAGCCACATTCTCATAAGCGCTGACCAGAAGGCAACCCCCGAGGAAAAGAAAAAGGCCAAAGAAAAGGCCGAGGCCGCCAGAAAGCGGGTTGCTGCTGGAGAGGATTTTGCAACCGTAGCCAAGACCGAGTCAAACTGCCCCAGCGGTTCCAAGGGCGGCGACCTGGGATATTTCGGCAAGGGGCAGATGGTGCCCGAGTTTGAGAAGGCTGCCGCAGCACTGAAGCTGGGCGCGTTGAGCGAGGTGGTAGAGACCCCGTTCGGGTATCACATCATTAAAGTCACTGAGCGTAAGCCCGCTGAAACAGTACCCTTTTCTGAAGTGAAGAACCGTATTGAGGACTATCTTAAGAGTCAGAAGGCGCAAAAGCCGCTGGCTGACTATATGGCAGGCCTGCGCAAGGAAGCAAAGGTAGTGATGGAAAAATAAGCTGAAAAGCCCGGGAGAAAATTTACGGCCGCCGGTAAAAATCCGGCGGCCATTTTTTTTGGGTGCGCCAGGCAGGGCGCTTGGCGCGTAAGCGCCAGACGATCAGCCGTGGTGGCTGGTTGGTAACCGGTTTGATGCCAGCAGGGACCGGCGAAATAAAACCATTAATGATCCCTAGCGCCCTTATTGCGCCTTTTCAGGCTGCCGCAAACAGGCGGGAAATTATCGCAAGACCAGAAAAGCTGCAGCACTTTTTGCGAGCTCTGGTGGGGAAATATCCGGTAGGCGCAGGCGGTCTGATTTTTCAAGCGGAAGCGCTTTATTCCCCAAAGGGCTTTTTCACGGAGAAAAACAGCGGTCATGATTTTACCTGCCGCTGCAGTTCCCAGCGCTGCAGAGCGTTTTATAGAGAAACCGGTCTGGCCCGGGGTTTTTAATTCCTCAGGCAGCCATTCAGCCGCTGCTATTTCTTCCAGCTCCGGCAGGGAAATCTCCTCCCGCTCCAGTTCCGGCAGCAGCACCTGCTTCACAAAATTGACCCACCGCGACAGCCTGAGCAGCGTGACGAGATCGACCCGCGAAAACTGCTCCGTCTCCACGGGGAACAGGCTTGAGCGCAGCGCGGTAAAATCGGGCGCGCGGCCGTCGCCGTATAGATCAGCATAGACTAGTACCATGTAACATGATATCTTTCGAATTTTAATAAAGTATGATATTCTGGCGACAACTCAATAAAGGAGGTCACCATGTCGCCAAGATACCGAGTAACATTGACCAAGGAGGAACGCA
>Ga0172368_10001381_pt1 | contig 33524 bp, 37 predicted proteins | sample Lak11m_FD_114540 | JGI IMG/M metagenome (GOLD analysis project Ga0172368, IMG submission 114540) | Freshwater microbial communities from Kabuno Bay, South-Kivu, Congo - kab_022012_11m | ecosystem: Environmental > Aquatic > Freshwater > Lake | place: Democratic Republic of the Congo: South-Kivu...
AAAGTGCGGAAAAGAAGGTTATTCGAGCCTTCCATTTAACTTTCGAGCTTATTCGAACCTCAAAATTGTTCAATATTAGTGTTAGAAAGCTTGCAGAGATGTGACTCTGGAGAGGGGGGTAGACTTTTTTTATGTAGCAATTACAAGATCGAAAGAAGATATTATAATCTACACTCAAAAAGAGAACGAAAGTATGTTCTTGTATGAAATTCAGAAATATACTGAAGTTATTGAATTCTAATATTGCTATAAATTCGACCGGGAGTAAAATACATTATAACAAATATTGGTTGAAATATATTTCCAGCTGAAATAGCGCCCATAAATCCGTTACGGGATAAAACATAAAAATTCCCGTAACGGAAGTATTATACGTTTTCCCGTTACGGCAATCATCAAAAAACTCCCCGCCAAATCCATCCCCGTAAACCTCACCCTAATATACTCCCCTTTCCAATCTTAGCCAATAATGCCACCAATCTTCGAAATTCTTCATAAGGACTGCGCCGGTCGCATCGGACGGCTTGAAACCAGACATGGTGTAATCGAAACACCAACTATAATGCCTGTTGTTAATCCTAATATCCAGACAATTAAGCCATCTGAACTTCGAAAATTCGGCGCCCAGGCCATAATCACAAATTCATATATTATTTACCGCAAGCCAGAACTCAGGGAGCGCGCCCTGAGGGATGGGCTGCATTCACTTATCGGTTTTGATGGACCTATAATGACAGACTCAGGTTCATACCAGTTATCTATCTATGGGGAAGTGGAAGTAAACAATAAACAGATAGTTGAATTCCAACGGGATATCGGCTCCGACATCGGTGTGCCACTGGATATACCAACGCCTCCTGATGTTTCGTGGACGCGCGCAGAGTCTGAACTTGAAGAGACGCTGGCGCGTGAAAAAGAGGCTTTGGGATTAAAAACAGACATGCTTCTTGCAGCGCCAGTCCAGGGTTCCTCATTTCCCATCCTGAGAGAAAGAGCCGCGCGCGAATTGAGCCAGCTTGATTTTGATGTTTATCCTCTTGGCGCAGTCGTTCCACTAATGGAATCATACCGGTATTCAGACCTCGTGGATGTAATCGTTGCAGCAAAAAAGGGTCTCTCTCCTGCAGCGCCAGTGCATCTTTTCGGAGCCGGACATCCTATGATGTTCTCATTGGCTGTGGCCCTGGGCTGCGATCTTTTTGATTCCGCATCTTATGCTTTATACGCCAAGGACGGAAGATACATGACCGTGCGGGGCACTTATCACATAGAACAGCTCCAATACCTTCCCTGTTCCTGCCCTGTTTGTAGTTCTTATAATGTTCGTGAATTGATGGAAAGCGAGAAAAAAGAAGAATTGCTTGCCAGCCATAACCTCTATGTGACATTTGAAGAAATAAAGGAGGTAAAACAGGCGATCCATGAAGGAAATCTCTGGGAACTTGTGGAATATCGATGCAGGGGGCATCCTAAATTATTATCGGGACTTATGCATACCCTGTCCCAACATTCAGTGTGGATCGAGGAAATCCAGCCTTTATCAAGGGCAACATTCTTTTACAGCGGGCCTGAATCAGCTTTGAGGCCTGAGGTTCTTAGGCACAAGAATAGGCTGAAGAACTTAAACCTCAAAGGCAAAGTAATAATCAAGAACCATAGACTTGATAACGAAGACGATTTTGATTGGGTGCTTGATTTTAAGCCACCATTTGGCCCATATCCGGTTGAACTGAAGGAAACATATCCTTTGAATGCTGAGGTGTGTGACGTTCCGGATCATGAATCGTTAACTGTGGCGCTTCAAAATTTGATCGAATTAATGAAATTAAATCCTGATTGTGAATTTACGATAGCTCTGGATGATTTTTCAGGGCATCCATTAATGACGATTATTCATAAGCTATCGTTATAATGGCGACTCTGGTAATAATATTATAGATAAAATAACGCAAATGTCATAATAATCGTCCTTTGCATCCTTTGTGCACTTTACGATGTTGAATATATTCAATGGCAATCGTGATCATTGAAATCTGCGCTGAGACACCCAGAACAAGAGAAGAGGGAAAGAAAGGATATCATACATAAAAGATTAATAATAACCTGCTTATATCAGTTATAATGAACAATATCCAGAAGACCGAAGATTGGATAATGATGGCGCTTGAAGATCATAGCGATTCAAAGGCTGATTTTAATGAGGGGAGATATCCAAGCAGCGTATTTCATGCTCAACAGTGCACAGAAAAAGCATTAAAAGCGCTGATAACTTTTTTTGGGATTGCTCACGAGAAAACACATTTCCCTTCAGACATACTTGGTGAAAATATTCTGAATGATCCTGAAATAACTTCAAAGCTCCAATTAAATAAAGAACAAGTTCAGTGGTTGTTGAAGATGACTGAATTAGCTTCTATCATAGAAGGGCAAAGAACAATGCCAAGGTATGGCTGGGAAACAAGAGACAGGATCATTAAACCATCAGAGATTTATAATGAAGAAAAAGCGGATGAACTCAGAAGATATAGCATTGAAATCTTAATACTGCTTGATCTTTTTTTCTCTTCGATAAAAACTCATGAAATGGATAAACTTGCAGGGGAAATTCGCAAATGTTTGAAGAAATAGTCGAGAAATATATTTCACAGATAACTGAAAAATTTGACATAAAAGGCATTATCTTATTTGGATCGGTTGCAAGGGGCACCGCAAATAAAACAAGTGATATCGATCTAATAGTTATAGCCTCAGGACTTCCTGAACTCAGGGATAGGTTCAATTTTGTCGGTATTAAAAAACCCGCAAGGTTAGAAGCTATATGGATGACACCTGAAGAGTTATCAGGAATGGTGGATGCTAAAACAGGCTTTGTCATGGATGCCCTTCTTGAGGGAATATTTTTGAAAGACGATGGGACGATCAAGGCTTCGAAAAAAAGACTTGAAGAATCACTCACGAAGCTCCATGCTGTAAAAATTTCTCATGGATGGTTCATACCGCGAAACAGCCTCGAAGAGGTAATATCTTTTCATTGAAGACCATTATTAATCTTACAGCAAATGTTTATGCATTCTCCCTCTCATTTTGCACACATGTTATCCCATAACGAATTGATCGCCCTTATAAAAGCAAAGCCGCCACTTGTCGAACAAATGATAGACCCAGATATACAGATACAGCCAAACGGCATCGAAATGACCCTTCAGCGCGTGGAATCACATGAAAATTCAGGGGCGGTCGCTTTTGACAATTCCGAAAGAAAACTCCCCCAGACGAAGAACCTTGATTTTGATACAGATGGATGGCTGCATTTGCCAAAAGGCAGTTATAAGATAGTTTTCAATGAAATAGTCAATATCCCGAAAAACATTGCCGCTATCGCAAAACCTCGCTCAAGCCTGCTTCGCTGCGGGGTTACGGTTGAAACCGCTGTCTGGGATGCGGGATATAGCGGGAGAAGCGAGAGCCTGCTTGTGGTATATAATGAAAATGGTTTCAGGATAAAAAAAGATGCCCGCATTCTTCAGCTCCTGTTTTTCAGGCTTGGAGAGGAGGTACTGAAAGGATATTCAGGCGTGTATCAGAACGAGAATGTGCGGATTGGAAAATAATGGGACTTTTGTAAATGTATATATAACCATGAATTAACATTTCACTATGGAAAATGTCTTAATAGTCATATTTTATATATTCGTATGTCGTAGAGAGTTTGATAAATATGCTTAGTAAATTCATTCAGGAAGCTAAAACAAGGGAAGTATCTAAAAATACATTAATTTTGATGGAACAGACTTTAGGTAAAGCTCAAAGCTGGTTAGGGAAACCACTTGAAAATGCCACAACTGATGACATATTGAAGTATATTGATTATATCAAAGTAAATGGAATGGTAGGCAATGATGATACAGAAAAAATAATTAGAAAAACTAGAGTGTGGAAAGAAGGAAGAAAACTTAAAAAATCGACTATGTGGGTAATTGAAAGTAAATTAATTCAATTTTTTTCATATTGCTTTGATGAAACCGATGATCCAAAATATCATAAAATTGTTAAGAAACTTAGAAATATTAAAGTGGATCAACCAAAAAATAATATTTCCCCACAGGATATTTTATATCCAGAAGATATTAAAAAGCTTATCAATGTAGCAACCATTGAACGTGATAGATGTCTTATCGCTGTTTTATATGAAAGTGGCCTTCGTGTTGGTGAATTATTAGCACTTAAAAACCAAATGGTGCATATAGATGATGATAGAAAAGAAGTAACATTCAATATTCCAGAACAAGAAGGATGTAAAACAGGGAAAAGATCAGTTATATGCCTTGAAATTCATGGCTATGTTCAGGATTGGATGAAGTGTAATCCAAGCAATAGTTTTATGAATTTAACGCATGCTGGAATCCGCAAAGCTATTGAAAGATTGTTTATTAAAGCTGGAATAAATAAAAAATGTAATCCTCATGCGTTTCGTCATTCAAGTATTACTAATGCTGTTATAATGAAGATGCAACCAAATCAAATATCTATGCGTTATTGGGGAATATCAAATAGCAATACACTTCCCGTATACCTGCATTTGAGTGAACAAATTGTTAGTTCTGGTTACAGAGACGCCAAGGGCTTAGGTGAGAATGGCAACGGCAAGACCATAATTAACCCACTAGCTTCAAGATGTGTTCAATGCGGCAAGCTGATCCAGGCAGGCAGCCTTTGCATGACCTGTAAGGATAGTAAGGAGCTCAAAGAGGAGAACAAAGAGCTAAAGACACGATTAGACTCAATGGAACAACAGCAGAAGAAGTTAGCGGAATTTATAGAGCTGTTTGGAGAGAAGGGCTTGAATTACCTACAGCAAAAATAAAAGCAATCCCAGGAACTTTCCCAGGTATATCCCTATCCGAAATACACGAAATAGAGGGGATATACTTCTCATGGGTTAAGAAAAGAGTTTCCAGCGTTAAAAATCAGATTGCCTACCCTATGGAAATTTATGTTGCTGGCTCTATCACTAATTTCTTATCCTTGACAGCTACCTTAACTTCACTGCCTTCTTTCAATCCTATGAGGGTTGCAAGCTCTTTTGGGATCCTGACTGCAATGCTGCCACCTATCTTGAATGTTTTTCGAGTGAATAGTTGATATAAAGTATCATACTCTTTTTCATCGATCCACTCATCTTCACATTTGGGGCATATTTCAACCTGGGCAAAGATACCTTTCTGGATCTCTCTTTGTTCTTGGTGCATGGGTGTGCTGCATATAGGGCATTTACTCATTTACATTCCTCCACTGTTATTATCCATAACGCTTTTTCTCTTATCGTGAATACGAATTTTATTTTTGAGTCTCCGAGGCAACTTTGCATGACCCCTGTGGATCCATCCTTTTCAACCGCTTTGATGATTTTTGCTGTCCTGATACAGTGCTTTACTTCGTCCAAGCTTAACTCAAATCTCTGCAAAAGCCTCATTGCGGCATGTTTCTTGAAATGAATGGGGAGTTTGTGGATGTCCTTCAAGGTTAACCTCTGTATATATTTAATATATACTGAATAGCTATAAAACTTATCTCGGAATGTGGTGTTTATGTCCTTCGAGATCCTGAAAGACATACTTATTTTACATTCTGTCCACTTCTTTCCCGAACCCGTGGTTTAAAGGTTTAATGGTTAAAACTTTTAAAATTAAACCATTATAGACCTTGTTTTTGATTATATAAGATAATAAATCAATATAAACTCAAACAAAAGCTTATATAAGCTTAGATTGAAATAGTGTTGTGAAAAATATATGAAAACACTACTCACAATCCCTCCCGAAATGGGGGAAAAAATCACAGAACAGGCACGGTTGCGAGGTCTCCCCATCGCGACAACGTGCCGTTGCCTGATCAGAGAACGATTGGAAAAAATCGATATGCCCGCTGCAGCCGCCAAGCAAACAACGGGCATAGTCGCCACACCAGACAACAGCCGAGCGTGATGACATATGACAGATACGTCAGCACCCCCTAATATACATGACCCACTTTCTTGGGCGCGATGGGAGCATGCCCACAACCGCGCGTTCTGGGTTGCAGCAGAACAGAACGCATCTGGAATTTTCAAACGGCTCTGCCGATTTGTGCTTGCGGCGGAAAAATCATCTGGAAAATTGAAAAATGAAAAATAAAATATCTGCAAAGCTAAATTCTATTATGATTTTATTATAAAAATGCAGCCTTCAAGTTTTTCATACGAAAAACGAACCGATTTCCTCAATCTAGCGCCAGAGCTCAAAGAGGACAAGGAGCAAAAATGATGAAGAATGGGTGGGGGGGCGGTACACATTCAGCCGAAACGGAGGTGCGCAACGCCCTGTTTCCAAATATGGGTGCCGTGGATAATATATGCCTCGCCTCATTGAAAAAAAGAAACAAACGCAATCAAATCCTACCGTTCAGCGATGTCTTTTGGGTACTTTCCTGGTTTCGAATGAGAAAGGAAAAGGGATGGGAGTTTCTTGCTAGATTGAAAGCAGAAAAAAAAATTAAGATAATATATGGCCACGGGATCATTATTTTGGAGGGGACGCCATGAGCAACACCAGCGCGGAAGAATTCAGCCGGTTTATAGCGCGGATACCAGCCGATGTAATGCCTAATGTGTGGTTTATTCCTCTGAGGAAAGGAACAAAAGAGCCAGATATACCACAAGGTGAAAGCCTCAAAGATGCAAAACATAGACTAACACCAGCTCAGGCAGCGGATAGGATAATATCAGGCCGGAATGTGGGTATTTATGCAATGAAAGGCGGTCTTTTATTTATAGATGCTGACACGGATAAGGGAAATATTATTCTTCCGGAAGAGATAAGAAAAACAATACCGGAGACCTTGACCATAAAGACCAGGAATGCAGGCCTTCAATATTACTATTTAAATGATGGTATATTTAAAAACAAGATTCATACATACAACGGAGGGAAGGCCGGGGAGATAAGAGCAGATTGGCAATATGTGGTAACTCCAGGTTCTTATGTGAGGCCTGACGATAACGCAGGAAAGGACGCGGAAGGATTATATAGGATTATCAAAGATGAGCAAATATCTCAATTAATACAGCTTCCAGAGGGCATAAAAGTAAAAGAGGATAAGCCAAAGAAGGAACTTGAGATAAAAACACTGCATACATGGAAGAATGATTTCGGTATGCTATTATTTGAGATCCGAAAAAAAGACAGCAAACTTGATGAGCTTTTGAAAGGGGCTTATGATTGTGGTCATCCTTCCAGATCAGAGGCAGATATGGCAGCTGCGCAAAAACTGTATTTTTGGCGGTTCAATAATTCAGAGATAGCCGGAATACTCAGGGAATATAGGCCGTATGAAAAGACGGCGCATGATGATTATATTGAGACCACAATTAATAACATAATTCCAGGTGAACAATACACCAAAAATTATAGAAAAAAGAAAGCGCAAAAACAGATTGGCCTCGATGGAAGCGAAATAAAAGACGCTATCGAACGGGGCTTAATCGCAGCATGGAAGAATAATTTTGAGTTAGCTGAAGAATTCCAGAAAGCAACACCGGTATATTACGATATATCAAAGAACTTCTGGATATGGAACAGTAACGAAAAGTACTATTTCCGATGTGATGAAACAGACATTCTTTCAAATATTCATAAAAAATCAGGTGAGGAAGTTTGGGAGAGTACGAAAAAAAGGGAAATAGTGGAATGTATCAAGATCACAGGGCGAAGGCGTGAAGTCAAAGAATGTTGTAAGACGTGGATTCATACACTAAGTGGAATTGTGGACTATGTGACAGGTGAGACCATTGCAGCAACACCAGATTACTTCTTAACAAGTCCAATCCCGCATAAAATCGGAAGTAGTGACAATATCCCAACTATTAATAAACTATTCACGGATTGGTTAGGGGATAGAAAGCAAGTCCTCTATGAGTGGATAGCGTACAATCTGATAGATGATTATCCAATGCACCGGATGCTTATCTTATTTGGAAGAGGCCGAAACGGGAAAAGCCAATACACGGAACTATTATCAAGATTTATTGGAAGAAAAAATACAACTGCTACAGATTTGGAGAAGGTGATTGATTCCAGATTTGAAGCTTCAAAGTTGTATCGAAAGAAAAGCGCATTGATAGGCGAAACGAATTTCACAGCGATTAAGAGCAGCGCACGTATCAAAGCATTGACCGGCGCGGATATGCTCACAGCCGAATATAAAAATAAAGATCCGTTTGACTTTACGAATTCTGCGAAAATCACAATATCCACAAATAACCTTCCAGAATCATTAGATAAAACTGATGCTTTTTTTGCACGATGTCTGATCGAGGAATTTACAAAACAGTTTGAAGATGGTAAATCAATAATTGAGACAATACCTGAGGAAGAATATGAGAACTTGTTGTTCAAATGTATCAAGTTGCTGCCTTCATTGATGGAGAAAGGCAAATTTACCAATGAAGGAACGATTGAACAAAAAGCAGCAAAATATGAACGGCTTTCAAATCCATTTCCAGTATTTATAGAGAAGGAGTTAGACGAAGCACCGACAGATAAGTACACTCCAGTATGGGTATTACGTGAAATGTATCATAGCTTTTGTGTAAAAAATGGTTTTAGAGCAGTTGGAGAGAGAGAATTTACACAAATGTTGAACAAAGATTATGAAACTAAAAAAAGACGTTATGGAGAAAAGGGAGAGAAATATTGGAATACCGTTTACGGTTTAGTGCCAAAAATACCTTATGTTAATGTCGAGCCTGCACCACTTGAACCACTTGAACCAGATGTTTCAACTTATTCCCCTTACGTAAGAAAACAAGTTGAACTATGTGGTTCAAGTGGTTCAAGTGGTGCAGAAAATAAAAACTATTCTCAAATTCTTAACGCAATTTACCGGAAGATTACAACCGAATACACAAATGGCAACCGTCCAAGTCCTGCAGGGTGGGACTTAGAATTAAGGCAAATCATGGAAGATCATGATATTCCAATGTCCGTAGCAGCGCAATATCTCAAGGATGTCAGGGCGCAATTAGGATGGTGACAGCATGAAGCTTAACACGGTCATGCGTTTCAACCCCCTTATCCAACGGATGTGATATTATAAAAAGGAAAATCGAAAGATATGATAGAAGATACAACAACGAAACGAGTTAGAGGATGTACCCCCGGTGCCGTCCCGATTGACTATGTTCCCACAGCAGATCAGCTTTGTTTTGGGGATTATTTGAATATCGGACAGGATGATGACTGTGAGAGATGCGTTTACCGGGTCGCTTGTGCGACTGAGGAAGAGGAGATATCCAGAGAGAATCAAATCGATGAGGAAAATGAAAGAAGGAGAACGCGCTGTGAGGGTTGTCTCTAATGGATCGTATATGGTAATATTTTTAAATTAATTTAAGAACTTTCGGACTTCAAGATCAGAGTAAACCCCAAAATCTGAGAAAGAAGGAGAAGATGCGGGGGCGATTAACGTGTGAGGGGCACCTCCCTTCCCCCCTGCTGGCCTTAACGAATCGCGCTTTTTACAGAAAATGTGGTGCAGGCCTTTATAATCCACAGGGTCGGATATCCTCATATCTCATGCAGCACGGCCAGAACGTAGCGGCACAATGGGGGAACAATGGAAAATCATGATGCACAGACCGACACCGTAAAAACAGAGGGCTCAACACAACCTGAACCAGCGAAAACACACGCAACACCACCAGACCCACCTGAACAAGCGGACCAGTCCGGGGAAAAAGAAAAACTGATCAATGAACTGGTTGAAATCGCTAAGCATAGGAACGCCCAGAACAATATATTACCCGAATTTAAAGATAGAATTGGCGATGTGCTACATGAACTAACACAAGTTCACGGGGTTACTTTCACGGTACTGGAACAATTAACAGGCGTAACAAGACAAAATTTATCAAAGATTTTGAAAAAGCACCAAAAAGAGCATTTTGAACCAGGGGAACAATTTGGAAAAGCTGCAAATCTAGCGGATAAAGGGGTAAAGAAAACACTAGAAGCAGACCTTAGCAAGCGTGCAAGCGACATAACAAGTGCATATTTGAACCTAGGAAAATCACTTTTCGATAAATTTGAGAGCAAGGCGATACAGCAAGGTTTCACCATCCAAACGCTTGCAGAAACCGCAGTATCTTCATATCTGTCGTATGGTGATTTATATGCAGCAGCTTTAAAAACCGAGCAGGAAAATATTGAGTTAAGAAAATATATAAACGAAATAGATACGGCAGCTATCGAATTACTTAATAGAAATAAAAATCTAAAAAGAGCAATATTAAATATAAACAGTATGAGGTAATGAAAATGGTAGAATTAGACTTAAATGAGATTATAACGGCAATAGCGAATCAGCGCGGTATCACAACAGCAGAAGCTTTAGAAGAATTCAAAAAAAATTATATTCACAAAAGCCAGGTCAATGATATTCGTGGGGCAACGCAGCCGCGGGTAGTGGATATGATCAATAGCAAGGATGATATGAGCCTTGCCATTTCTGAGCAATCAAAAATCGAAATGCGACGCCTTGAAATGGAAGATCGCCGACTCAAGGCTGAAGAAAGAAAAGCAGAGTTAGCGGAGCGAAAACTTGAATTGGAGGAAAAGGATAGGCGTGAGCAGCATGCCATAGACCGTGAAAGGCAGCGAGAGGATGCCTTATTGAATCGCTGGATGATCATGGGCAAGAAGCCTGATGACGGTAACAAACTACTAGAAAGCCAGGCCGAATTGTACAAGGCGATGCTGAGCAGCAAAGACGCTGAGCGTGATCGAGAGATTGAATGGAAGAAATCTCTTGCAGAAATTGAGAAGGAAAGGGATGTAGAGCTTGAAAAATTGCGGCGGGAAGATCCGAAAGCTGCTAATTCTACTGAAGTCCTGGTAGATTTCCTTGGTCAGAAATTTGAAACGCTTGGTCAGCAATTAGCGAAAAACCCTACAAACGATTTCCTGGCGCAAATAGAGGCACATAACAAGTTCCAGGAAGGGTTGGTAAAGGCTGCATTGCCCATTTTTAAAGCCCAGGGATTAAGTGATGAGCAGCTACAAAAAATAAAAAACCAGGTAGGACTTGAGGAAATACGGCAGGATGACACCCTTGACAAAATATGGGGTGTTGGAAAGACGATATGGAAAAATTACATCGAGCCGGCTGCCACCAAAGCACAAAAACAGCAGGAACAAATGGGTCACATTCCATCGGGTCTTGAAGGGGGTATAACATCGGCGGAGCAACAGCGCATTGCACAACAGGAAGAAGCCCGGATCCGAAAGGAGACTGAAGCTAGAGCCTCGCAGATCACGGCACAGCTTACACAAGAAAACGAGGCCCTTGAACAAGAAAAAAAAAGGATAACTGAAATAATAGAACGCAGGCAGGCACTTGTTGCTCATGCACAGGGTATGGGCTTGCAGTTCGATCCAGCGCTCCCGGATGACCAGTTATACGACTTAATACTTCAGGCGCAGCAGCAGCAAAGAGATACACTCGTGGCTAATGCTGCGGAACTAGGTATAGTCGTAAACGAGTCCATGACTGATGAACAAATATTCGATCTGATAGAGCGTGAAAAATCGCTCCGGGTACATGAAGAAACACGGAAACATGAAATGATGGAAGAACCCGCGAAAGAGCCTGTGCTTGAAACCGGGTCTGTCGTAATGCCTGAATCGAAAGAACTTGAAAAATCTGCTATTTCCAAACTGCGCGAAACAATAACCTCTCCTGCGACTTCTGCAAGAAGCTCAACATTATCCGATGCTATAGAAACAGGCAAAGCATCTGAGCCTGAGATCATACAGAAAACTCCAAAAAAATATTCACGCAAGGAACGTGTTCATCGTAAAACATCAAAAAGCGCAGAAACGGAATCGGACGACTGGTCTTTCCGTGGAGGCTATTAATGCCCAAAAAAACCCCTGAATCAATATCGGAATCACGACAATTTGTTTCAACGGCGGAAATGGATTTAAAAAAGATTTTGATACATTTGCTTGAAGAAGAAGATGCAGGGGGTTATTATGTTGTTTCGGGAGCCGCAACCACAGATATCAAAGACAACATCATCGACACTAAGATCACTACAATGCCTCTTGTTAAGGGTTATTGTTTATATAACGAAGGAGCTAATAAAATTCTCATAGGGCACAATATAACGGGGGTATCTGCTGAGTACATATTTCAAGAGGACTTACACAGACTGATACCAGTTAAGGCGGGTGGGAGACTGAAAATGAAATATAATAAAAAAAGAATCGGAAGTGTTTTTATCAAAACGGATAGCGGCACATCCGATTTTACACTTTTATTGGTATGGTGATCATCCCTGATTTATATCTCAAATCGTTATTTTATTTTGTAGGCCATTATCTCATAGAGGTTAAGGTATTATGAATGAAAAAAAAGGAGTCAGGGAAACCTATTTTTTAATATCAAGAGTTTATTGAGATTTTCATGTCAGAATTATATCGACAAAATGAAAAAAGGCGTATATTATTGAAACGGTATCTTAAAGGCTGTCCAATTTGTGAACGTCGTCGATATTCGAAATTACAAGACCCCTCAACAGATGGGCTACTCGAAAACTCCCCGGATGATTGAGGGGTATTTTTAGTTTGTTACATTGTAACATTGATTGTTACATGGTAACATATTTATACAGCTTTGAAAATAAAGATGTGAATGAGATTAATTTTGACTGTTGATGGCGCATGTGACCCCAACCCAGGGGAGATGAGCATAGGTATCGTAATTAAGCGCAGAGAAGAAAAAAAGAAAGATGAAATCATTGCGGAAATTTCAGAGCAAATCGGCGAAGGGACAAACAATCAAGCTGAATACAGCGCAGTCCTGCGTGGACTGGAATATGTCCAGCACTTATTTGAAGATGTTGGGGATATCCCTGATCTGACTGAAATCTTCATTTTAACTGATAGCGAATTAATTGTTAAGCAATTTTCAGGGGAATATGAATGTCGCAACTCAGAATTGAGTGGTTTTCTGGACAATATCAAAGAAATTAGAGATTTTTTCAAAGGGGCAAACATCCCTGTTCATATCAATTGGATTCCTGGATATACCAATTTAAAGGCTCACGCATTGGCATTGAAAGCACTTTTAGGAGAGGGCGCAGTGTATGATAAGTACGTTTATGAAAATTTTATTTCATCAGAGATGAGGAAAGGGAATTTAGTTGTTCCACTTTCGATTTTTAGAAAAAAAGCATGGCATAAACTAACAGTTTCAGAAGCGATTGTAATGGAATTATTGACTGTCCAGAAAATATCTGTATCGCAAGCCGCAAAAGAAATGAATAGAGATTATCAGACAATAAGAACTCAATACAGCAGGGCAAAGAAAAAAATAAACACGATGCCTGGAAGACTCAGATGAGTCCTGGAGAAAGAAACTCAACCGAAAAAAATAAGCCATATTAACGCCTGTTTTGCCGTAACCAAATGAAAATGGCAGGGTTTTTTCAACTTGCTTAACAGAGCTGTGGGTCGTCCATCGGATCAAGAGGAGAAGATCCTTCCGGTAGATCCACAGCTCACCTGTAAAGACCAGGGTTTTTTTTAAAAAATTTTTATTTTTTTTTTCGTGCCGCAACATAGCTATTTTTTAAAAATAATACAAAATTTTATGGGTAAAACATGGCTATGCTTGCTGTTTTTTCGTGCTTATTTTCGATGAAAATAATATTTTTTTTTTAAATTTGTAAAAATAAAAAAATTAATTTTATATTATAAAATGATTTTTAAATATGTAAAAATTTTCATGGATTAAAAAAATAAAAATTAGGAACGCTTATTTCTATTGGTTCATTTTTAGTCTATAAGGTTAAGCATATCATTTAAATAAAAAGAAACTTATAAGCCTATTCAGTATGGAAAATGGTACTAATCGTAAAAATATTAAACCGGGATCAAATGTAGGGATAGTTTTAAAGCAAGACCAGAGGAGCGGTAAAATAACCAGAGGTATTGTTAAGAGGATCTTAACAAGTTCTTTATTTCATCCAAATGGAATAAAAGTTGAATTAATGGACGGCAAAGTTGGAAGAGTTAAGGTGATCCATTCATAAGCGCCCCTTTTTGCCAGTCATCGATTATCTTCATAGCAGCACGTGATTCATCAACCTCACCCTTCTTCTGGAGGAAATTGCACTGTTTGCCAATAAGCATAAGGGCATCATAAGGATCCTTTCCCTCAATTGTTATTTTATAGAAGGATTCAAGGGTAGTTTTGTTCAGGGTACACATTTTCTCAATTATTTTCAATGCAACACCAATGGGATCCTCCAGGTGTGATGCACTCTTCACTCCAAGTATTCCCTGGATATACTGGTCATTCTCGCCAAAAGGGATCACTCCCGGAGTATCGATGAATCTGATGCGTGAACCAGCTTTTACAATTTGCACTCCTTTTGTATGGCCCGATATCGGAGATGTGGGAGCTGAGTGTCTCCCGGACACGGCATTTATAACCGAAGATTTTCCTGTATTCGGATATCCAAGAGTACCGACCTGTATATCACGTCCCTTTATGTTGGCAGTTATAAGGATCATTTGTCTTAACATTGTTTTCCCAAATCCATCTTTACAAGACACAAAGATCGTGGGTGCGATTTTTGACAGTCGTGATTTTGTTTCCTCAAGTACTTCCCTTGATACAAGATCGCATTTGTTGATGACTATTATCAACGGCTTCTTTGAACGTGCAACATCACGCTCAACTTCGTGATTTCGTGTCTCCTCCGGAAAACGGGCATCTATGATCTCAAGAAGGACATCTGCCTGTTTGATAACATCCTTTACCATTACTTTATAGCTTGTCATTCTATGTCCTATGATGCATGAGGGGAAATAAGGAGTACTATCAATATGAAGATTTTCTTGATGATAAAAATTGGTTTTACTTTTTTAAACTATTTTGTAACTGGGTGGCGAGAGAAGATTCACCACCCATCCGAAAAAATTTTTTACACCTATTGACCTATCCAATATTCAAAATGTATTTAGAAGCATATAAAGATGTCATTAAGATTTTTATGCTCAATATAATTGTCATCATTATGTTAATTTTAGATATAAATCTTTAAATACTATAATGATAATTATGAGTATGAGCAGGCAATATTTTTAAAATGTCACTCCTAACATAACACACACCTATCCAATGCCTGCTCTATCCTAATCATAAATCAAAGCATATCCAGCGGACTCTTTATCTTCTTTATCTCCTCGTTTGAAACCTGTGTATATATCTGTGTGGTCTGCAAATTCGAATGCCCAAGCAGCTTCTGGATCTTGCGTATATCCACACCGTTCTCAAGAAGATGTGTTGCGAACGAATGACGAAGAGTGTGTACGTGTACAGGCTTATCTATGCCAGCGCGCAATGCAGAGACTTTGATCGCATGCTGGATACCGCTTGATGACATTTTCCTGCCATTTATCGAAAAAATATAACCTTTTCCTCCAGCATTTTTTTTTTCGATGTAGTCGAGAAGGTCCTTCTTGAATATTTCAGAGACAATAAATATCCTATCCTTTGCACCTTTTCCAAGCCTTACCCAGCCTGTGCCATCATTTAGGTCAAGGTCTGAGTATTGCAGATTAATGCATTCCGAAAGACGAAGGCCAGTGGAATAAAGGAGTTCTATTAAGAGCCTGTGCTTTATGTTTTCGGTATTATCGATGAGGTCTTTTATCTCCTTATGGGTCAACACTACAGGCAGCTTTTTTGATGCTTTTGGCGTTTTTATTAAAGACATGTTTTTTCCAAGCATATCTGTATAGAAAAATTTTAGTGATGCTTTTATGAGGGCGATCGAGGAATTTGATAGCGAATCGTCTGATATCTTGGTGGCCAGAAACTCCTTTATATCGTCGTCCTTTATCTCTTCGGGATCCTTTTTAATAAATTCAAGGAATTTACGATTATAGAAAAGATACATTTTTGATGTCTGTTTTGAAAAGCCACGGAGCTTTAACTCAGTCTCAAGCTTTTTTAATACTGGCGGAAGTTCAACTGGCATAACAGTTTATTTTTATGTATTTAAAGTATATATAAACTCCGTCTAATTTTTCGAGGTCGCTGAAAAAGAATAACAGCAACTGAAAAAAAAAAATCGATTTTGCTTAGAACAGGACTTTAATATTCAAGTTGCTGATATGTTTTTATGTAATAAGTTCTATATATTCCTACTTGAAAAAGGAACATATGGCTGCCATTCCATTACTCGAAACAGAAACAAAACAAATATGTCCAGTATGTGGAAAAGAACATTCAGGAAAATTTGATCATAAAATAAATGGAGAAACTCATAAGGGGGTTTGTTTTTCTTGCATAAAGAAGGAGAGGTTTAAAAAATATCTAAACAATCCTGGAAACAAAGAAAGAGAAAAAGAACGACAAAAAAAATATTTAGACGATCCCAAGAAAATGGAAAAACACAAAGAAGCAATGAAAAAATATCATGAAATGACTCGACCAGATCGCATAAGAAGAGGGGCTATGCTTCGTGGATTGGAGGCAGATGTTTTTATAAATCAACCATTCTCTGGATCAGAAGCTCATCATATCGATAAAAAAACTATTGTTTATATCCCTAACTGGCTTCATTCTTCGTTACCCCATCAACATAAAAAACCAGAAACTATGGTTATAATCAATAAATGGTCAGACCGATGGGTTCAATTGGAAGAAGCTCACAAAGATGAAACACTAAAAATGAAATTATTAAAATTTTATGAATTTTATTTAACTGTAACATTGGAGGAAAAAATTAATTGAATATAATTTATATGGTTTTGATCAAGCCTTCGAATTTATGAGGTATTCTTAGAATGATTTATATTGAGAAAAAGTACGTATAATCTACCTTATACGTACTTTATGATCAAAATGCTGTAATTAGCGGGAAAAACCATTGGTTTCTCCTATATTTTGCATAACTTTTATCAAAATTAGATTGTTTCAAATGATTCAAAAATTTCTGTTGTCACATGCAAAACGACTTTTTTTCTCTGAAATCTTGTTTTATGATTTCTAGGGTATGAAATGTAAGACTCAATATAGAACTATCGCCATAAATTAAAATAAGAGTTTTGAATAAAAATAGCTATTAATTTCCGTTACGATAAATATGTATACTAATTGCGTAACGGAGTTTTATGGTTTAAATACCGTTACGGAAAACCGCTGAAGATATCGCGTAAACGGGTTTGAATTTAAAAAATGCCTGACGGGAATACTATTGAAACTTGCCGTAACGTAAATGTAGAAAAGAAAATCCGTAACGGGGTTTAAAGATTTAAATACCGTTACGGAAATATATGGAAATTATTGGGAAACGGATTCGAATTGCCGTAACGGAAAAATTCAGAGAAATTACCGTAACGGGAATTTAGCGAAATAATCCCGTAACGGAATTTTACCGCAAATTTACCGTTACGGAATTGGAAGCACACATTCAGTTCCCAAAAAACCTTATTAAATCTGATAATTTCCTTCTTGACCTATATGACTTGTGTATTTACAATTTTCGTATCTACTGTTTTGTCATTTAATAATATACCTACAGTTATAGTATATTTCCCGGAAGGTCTTACTCCGCTAACTTTTTCCGGGATCGTCATCTGTATCGGGATCTCATAGGACTCACCCGGTTTTATATTTGCATTATACTGATTAGAAAATTCTCTTTTCGCCTTATCTCCCATCCATGCGAAATCATTATTTATTGCTAGTGTCTGTGTCCCGAATCCTGTGATCGCCACTGATCCTGTGTTCATCAGAATGATTTTTGCCTTAACAACACTTCCCGCCGTATAACTTGGGGCAATTTCAATCCTGGATATTTTCAATTCGCTTGTTTCCTTTATATTGAAAGTACCTGATGCTATGCTAACATTACGATATTGCGCCTTCCATGTGTGGTTTCCGGAAGAAAGTGCTTTTGTTGATACTGCACCGCACGCATTTACTTCTGAGGGTGGTAATGAATCGACATAAACCATCACTCCTTTTACTCCTGTATTTTTTCCTTTGAACGTAGTCTGGAATCCCCACTGGTTTTTTGATGATGCATATTCGCGAATATTTACGCCATCAACTGAATCAATAACGATAATTGATTTTTTTGCAGAAATTGTCTGGTTATTGAAAGTCACATTGAGTAATAGAGAGTTCTCGCCGGGCCCAAATTGTTTCAAAAGCTTCTGGCCTGTTCCGATATTAATACCGCCCAATTTCCATTCAAATGATGGTTTATCTACATTCTTGACAGATGCTTCCACTACCTCCTCTGTATCTTTCCATATAACCCTGTCACAACCAATGGAAACAGACGGTACTGGTTTCTCAGGTTTTTCCTGCGTTTTGTAATTACCCTGACTAAAGATCAATACAAGAATTATGGATGCCAGAATAATAAATATATATTGTTTTTTAATTTTTGGTTTAGTTATTTGAAAAATATTATATTCACCCTAAGTTTTTTCTTTTATTTGGATAAGTTTTTAAGAAATATAAATATTACCTTCTCCGCCAATATTCTTTTAAGATTGCCACCTTCCAAGATCCATCTGCAAACCCCTGTTGTGCATCAATCCATCCAGCCGTTCTTTCGTATACCCGAAAGGCAGAAGTATGCTCTCTGCGGCCCTGAGCAGGAATTCGTTGTACTTGCTCCGGTCATAAGTGGTATCATCATCCAGAAAGAAGGAAAGGTATGATTTATATAACATCTAGGTTAATATTTGATAAACAGGTTGAAATTGTAATAGGTTGCAATGGCATTCAATTTAGAGGTATGAAATGAATAAGTCAGTGACACGGATACTTGTTGTCGAAGATGAGATAATCATAGCTGAAGATTTGCAAATAAAATTGATACGGATGGGATATTCTGTTCCAGCTCTGGCATCATCCGGAGAAGATGCTATCAAAAAAGTACAAGAATACAATCCGGACCTGATCCTTATGGATATTGTCATACATGGGAATATGGATGGGATTCAAACGATTGAAAAAATACATTCTATGTTCGATATTCCAGTTGTATATCTCACTGCATATGCCGATGAAAATACCCTGGAACGTGCCAAGATCACAGAGCCATTTGGATATCTCCTGAAGCCATTCAAAGAAAGGGAATTATTGATCACTATAGAAATGGCTATTTATAAAGCCAAAATGGAGAAAAAAATAAAAGAGAGCCAGAAAAGACTCCAGGAGAAGGAACAATGGCTCACTGCCGCAATCAGAAGCATCGGAGATGGGGTGATCGCAACAGATACAAAAGGTTTTATAAAGATTATGAATCCGCTAGCAGAAGCCTTAACTGGATGGAAATTCGAGGAAGCATCAGAAAAACCAGTATCAACTATATTCAATATCAAGAGCGGAAATAATAAAACACCTGTCAATGACCCTGTAGAAAAAGTGATCCGTGAAGGCAGTTTTTATGGCCTTTCAGACCAGACAATATTGATCTCTAAGGATAATATTGAAATACCTGTTGATATAATCGGTACTCCTATACTTGATGAGAAAAACAAGATAATAGGTGTGGTACTTGTTTTCTATGATATCATAGAGCGCAAATAGATTGAAGAAACAATGAAAAAAGCCTAATAATTATAACACTTGAATCCGGCATTTTTCTATTTCTTTCTTACTTTGAAAACATAGATCAAAATAATAACAATAATTCCGATCCAAAAAATACTCCATTTCCTGAATTTTGATGATATCTCTGAAAAAGGTTTTGATATATTATCATCTTTTCCAATTGAAGTATTGTTAACTACTATACTGGGCTTTTCTGCAACAAATGATGCATTCTTTTCAATGTGCAGTGTTATTTCACCCCTTCCCTGAGACATATCTTTGAAAAATCCGGTAATTTCCTTTTGAGTTACTGTATTTATTGAAGAATTATTCATGCCTGTTATTTCTTTCACATCGATCCCATCGGGCAAGACAAGTGTTACAGGCGAATTCGGCTCCCCAAGGAACCAGATACTACGGGCATTAAAAATACTATCACTTAACCTGTAAGTGACGTTAAACCTGTTAATTATTGTATCTGTAGTATTAATTTTTCCGAGAGTTGCCTGTGATAATGTTGAATCAATATCGATCAATTCAATCCCCGAAGTTTCATTATTTATCCTGATGTCAAATTCATTTTCTAAAGAACTTTTGAATGTTTTACGCACTTCCGTATCTGCTTTTAGGAGTTCCCAGGCATTGATAAAACTATCATTATTACCAAGACCTGAGTCAATGCTAATCTTATAGTTTATCGAATCAACACCAGAAAAAACTTCAGTGTAACTCCATGTTATATTATATTCATTTACGGTTATATTATTTATCCATAGGGTTTGAGATGCCGCCAGATCCGTTAATGTAAAAATGAGAAAAATGGATAGGAAAATTCTCAATATTTTCATCTCGTAATAACCTCGCATCCATCTTTTGTAATGATAACGGTATGCTCGGCTTGTGAGATAAGACCCCCCTGCACTTCCTTAAGTATAGGGTATGGCCTGATGATATTTGCCTTTACAAGAGCCAGCATCGCAAAATCAACACGGTCGCCAAGCCATCTTTTTGCAAAAGGAAGGGTCTTGTATTTTTCAATTTCAACCAACAACTTTCTTGCAGAAGGAAGCCTTACAGGTTTTTCGGAAACAATATGGTATATCTCGGCGCTTCCTGCATCATGTATCTTTCCCGCGCCATTTGTGGCAAAGGGTTCTATCGCTATTATATCGCCTTCTTGAAGGATTACGCCGCCTGGCATTCTCTTATTGGGGATCGCTGGAGGAGCATGCTGGACATACTGGGCAAGCCCGTGTCCCGTGAGGTTGATTATGGGTTTATAACCAAACGAAGTTATGGTATCTTCGATCACGCCGCCAATATCGGAAGTATTAACGCCATCATGAATGAATTTTATCGCCTCTTCAAGAGCAGCTTCTGCTGCTTTGACAAGCTCCGGATTGCCAGAAAGGTCAACGGTTATTGCAGTATCTGCAATGTATCCATCTATATGAACGCCGATATCAAGTTTTACAATATCTTTTCCAAAGACAGCTTTGTCATTAAGGCATGGGGTTGAATGAGCTGCCTCATCATTTCGTGATATGTTCACTGGAAACGCAGGCTCTCCACCCTTCTCTCGTATAAGGTTTTCCGCAAATTCCGCAACCATTAGAAGACTTGCGCCTTCAATTACTTTTTCTGCCGTTTGTGCCCGGACTTCGGACAGTATTCTTCCTGCTCTCCTATATTTCTCGATTATTTCATCAGTTTCGGTCATTATAACACCAGATTCTTTTCAAACATAGTTAAATTCTTGCATCCGTTCCTGGTAACAACAACAACATCTTCAAGACGAACGCCGCCAATGCTCCTGTAGTATAAGCCAGGTTCAACTGTCACTACGCATCCGGCTTTTAATTCTTTTCCGCTCTCGCTAAGGCTTGGTCCTTCATGGATGTCAAGCCCGACCCCATGACCGGTTGAATGGATAAAGCCTTCAGTGAACTCTTTGTTCTTGCCCCTGGCTGTTTCGTATCCCTGTTCTTCCAGAACATCGCACACGATATTATGAATATATGCGCCTGTGACACCGGCTTTGATCTTATTGATCGCGGCAGATTGGGAATCAAGCACCGCCCCATACATCTCTTTAAGTTCATCTGTTGGGGTCCCATGCAATACGGTTCTTGTCATGTCCGAATAATATCTTTCTTTTTTCGAGCGCGGCACCATGTCAATTACTATGGGTTCATCAGAAAGAAGAGTGCCTTCTCCTTTCCAATGAGGATCGGCGCTGCCGCGTCCGCATGCGATAATAATATCCGGCGCCTCACAACCCAATGATAGCAGGGATCTCTCAATTATGGCTCTTACATCCTCGGTTTTAAGGAGTGTATTTTCATAGTATAGAACACCGCCTCTGTCTGAGGCGTTTTTTATTGCTTTTATACCTTCTGCCAACGCTTTTTCACCTGCTTTCTGGGCGTACTGGATCGCGTTGATCTCTTTTTTGTTTTTTATTTCGCGCATTTCACGCAGCGGGCTTTTTATCGGGATTATCTCGATGCCGGCCTTTCGCAGGCTATCGGCAAGCTGCACCGGAAAATTATATGACACAGCGATACGATTCAAATTCTCAGAATTGAGGAATTCCACGATCATTTCGCTATATGCAGCATCTGAATCCTTGTTTTTCCGGACCTTATCCATTATGTTGAATCTGGATGTAGGGATAACTTCATGGACTTTTGATTCTTTTGTTGCTCTTCCAAGTTCCATGTCCGAAATGAGTATCTTGTCTTCACCAGAATTTAGGTAAATAAAGGAATCATAAGCAAGGAATCCGCTGGCATAGTACATATCTGCGTTATGTTCGCTCTCACTGACCATCAGGAATGCCTGGGCATCTGGAATATTTAATTTCATTCTGTCACACGATGTAAATTATTGTACATATTACCTTCGGATTTCTTCAATGATATAATCCTCGACATTGGATTTTTCATGAATTTAACATGGGTCTTATGGCTTCTCCTTATCCATGCAGCAATTCTATCCAGGAAAGTCCAAAATAGAAGAATAAGTGTATCGATTGCTATTACAGTAACATCTGTGTGTGATTTTCTTGTCTTTATATACTAATCTATAATTTTGCAGCAAGAAATCCAACCGCAAAAACTAAGCCCTATTAACGCCTATTTTGCCTTAAACAGGTGAAAATCTGTGGTTTCGAGAGGCACATCCACTAAAACAAGGATTGAAACTCCGTTCCTAATGTTAAATTAGCTGTGGTGTTGAATTCGAGAGGCACATCCACTAAAACAAGGATTGAAACTGTCTGGGTCATGGAGTTAACACCTCCATCACATCTATTCGAGAGGCACATCCACTAAAACAAGGATTGAAACAAATCGTAAGGAGAATCAATAAAATGAACTTCAAAGAATTCGAGAGGCACATCCACTAAAACAAGGATTGAAACTCCATCACCAATCCACGCACACGACATTTCTCGGTATTCGAGAGGCACATCCACTAAAACAAGGATTGAAACCCTCCTGCTCCACGTAACTACATTTATCTCGCCCAATTCGAGAGGCACATCCACTAAAACAAGGATTGAAACCCCTAGACGTGGACGGCGTTGACGCCAGGTATAATTTATTCGAGAGGCACATCCACTAAAACAAGGATTGAAACGTACCTATAAAGGTTTTTCCGCATCCAGGAGAACCATTCGAGAGGCACATCCACTAAAACAAGGATTGAAACAAATTGAGTATACGTCGGATACTAAGGAATCAGATTATTCGAGAGGCACATCCACTAAAACAAGGATTGAAACATCCTTGACCAGAACCTCGTCCTCTACCTATTTCTAATATTCGAGAGGCACATCCACTAAAACAAGGATTGAAACTTATTTTATCAATGGTTTCATTTTTCATTATTTCAATTCGAGAGGCACATCCACTAAAACAAGGATTGAAACCTGAATAAAATACCAATCCCGATAATCCGGCTTGAATTCGAGAGGCACATCCACTAAAACAAGGATTGAAACTTATAATTTGGATCGCTTTAGAGATACTAGTTAAGATTCGAGAGGCACATCCACTAAAACAAGGATTGAAACTCTGTATAAATAGATATCGTCCTTGAAAAATAGTATCTAATTCGAGAGGCACATCCACTAAAACAAGGATTGAAACTATTTTAATTCTAATAATATATTATGTAAAGTATTATTCGAGAGGCACATCCACTAAAACAAGGATTGAAACTGAGCTGAACATCTACGTTGAGCGCTGCGGCTGCCCAGATTCGAGAGGCACATCCACTAAAACAAGGATTGAAACTGAGCTGAACATCTACGTTGAGCGCTGCGGCTGCCCAGATTCGAGAGGCACATCCACTAAAACAAGGATTGAAACCCTGGTCAAATGCGCTCAGGTCAAAAGCGTGCTTTGATTCGAGAGGCACATCCACTAAAACAAGGATTGAAACTAATTTACAGATATTTATTAAAAATTCCTATAATTATTCGAGAGGCACATCCACTAAAACAAGGATTGAAACTGTTGTCGTTCTGTTTGATCAGGTCAAGTTCCTCAATTCGAGAGGCACATCCACTAAAACAAGGATTGAAACTATTTTAATTCTAATAATATATTATGTAAAGTATTATTCGAGAGGCACATCCACTAAAACAAGGATTGAAACTAATAATCTCAAATCCCTTATCGTAAGCTTCCTTGAATTCGAGAGGCACATCCACTAAAACAAGGATTGAAACTAATCCCCAAATCGCTTTTGCTAATTCTAATCTGCATTCGAGAGGCACATCCACTAAAACAAGGATTGAAACTGCAGGTCATTACAATTTGAACATCCCGGAACAGGCCATTCGAGAGGCACATCCACTAAAACAAGGATTGAAACCAAAATATATCGGATAGCCATCCATTTCCTAATCCAATTCGAGAGGCACATCCACTAAAACAAGGATTGAAACAAATGACGGTAGGCCGTCCGGCCAACATATCAAAAATAATTCGAGAGGCAAGCAGTGTTCTATTTTATTATTTTTATATTGACCGAAGGCGAATGATTATTACCTTATCACTGCGCCCTTATCCGCTGAACCTACCTGTTTCTGGTATCGGGCAAGATATCCTTTTGTAGCTTTCGGCACAGGCGGTTTCCATGCCTTTTGTCTCTTTTCAAATTCCTCTTTAGAAATCTTAAGGTCAAGGATGCGCCCTGGAATATCTATTTCGATCAAATCTCCCTCCAGGACAAGAGCTATTGGGCCGCCAACCGCCGCTTCAGGCGACACATGACCTATGCATGGTCCTCGTGTTCCACCTGAAAACCGCCCGTCAGTGATCAGAGCCACAGAATCAATAAGTCCCATGCCCGCTATTGCCGCTGTTGGAGAAAGCATCTCCCGCATTCCCGGACCGCCTTTTGGCCCCTCGTATCTTATAACCAGGCAATCACCTGGTTTTATTTTCTTTCCCATTATGGCAGCCATCGCAAGCTCTTCACTGTCAAAAACGCGCGCCTTACCTGAATGTTTTAGCATATTCTTGCTCACTGCGGTCTGTTTTACCACAGAACCATCAGGAGCCAGGCTTCCACAAAGAACAGCTATTCCTCCCTCGGCATGTACCGGGGATCCAAGGGTTGCGATTATTTCCTTATTTGCGCGCGGGTTTATGATTATATATTCCTCAAGGTTCCGGGCGAGAGTTTTCCCTGTGACTGTCAGCGTGTCAAGATATAACTTCTCCATGAGGCGTTTCTGTATCGCGGGAACTCCGCCTGCCCTTTCAAAATCGCTAAGGAATCGATCTCCTCCAGGCCTTAAGTTAATGAGATGCGGCGTTTCCCTGCTGACCTCATCAAATCTTGAAAGTGAAAGTGAAAGACCATATTCAAGGGCAATTGCAGGCAAATGCAGCGCTGTATTTGAGCTTCCCCCGATAGCCATATCGATGCGAATGGCATTATCAAGAGATTCCTGTGTAACGATTTTTCGGGCAGTTATTCCTTTTTCAACAAGTTCAAGAATCTTCATACCCGAATGTTTTGCGATCCTTACTTTCTTAGCATCCACAGCATGCGCTGTCCCGCATCCGGGAAGGCTTAACCCAAGAGCTTCTGTCACGCATGCCATGGTATTGGCTGTGAATAATCCTGCACAAGATCCTGCGCCGCCGCATGAGCAATCTTCCAGGTTCTTGAGTTCCTGGTCTGTGATCTTATTGTTCCTGCGCGCACCGACTGCTTCAAATAACGATATTACATCCCGTTGTTCATCTCCAACGATGCCTGGCATCATTGGTCCGCCTGTAACGACAATTGTCGGGATATCCAGCCTTCCCGCAGCCATAAGCTGTCCTGGGACGATCTTGTCGCATGTGGGTATCATAACCATTCCATCGAACTGGTGCGCTTCCACCATAAGTTCAATGCTATCAGCGATTATTTCCCTGCTTGGAAGGGAATTTTTCATTCCGGTATGTCCCATGGCAATTCCATCGCATACCCCGATAGTGTTAAATTCAAATGGAACGCCCCCTGCCATGCGGATACCGGCTTTTACGGCCTCTGCCAGCTTATCAAGATGAATATGACCGGGTATTATTTCATTCCAGGAATTCACCACTCCGATAAAAGGAAGTGACATTTCTTCATCTGTCAGCCCAACTGCTTTCAAAAGAGACCTATGCGGGGCTCGCTCAAGTCCTTTTTTTATATTATCGCTTCTCATGATATCCTGTTATACATTACTTTAAGCATTATATTTTTTGATGTTTTAATACCAGTTTAAAGTTTCAATTTAATTTGGGTATAAATATGGAAAAAAGATATTTATGCATGAAACATGATTGTTATTGTAGAGGATAAAACTTATAATGCTTCCAGCCTATCCAACATAAAATCTTCTTAATCCTCTACCTCTCCATTTCTAATTACAGGCATTGCATTTGAATTACCTTCCGCAACTTCCGCAATCCCCTCCGCAGTGTCCAGATACTGGATCATCTTCGCAAGAGTCTGGATTTTTCAATCTGCCAAGTTCTTTTTTCTTTTCAATAATTATGTTGTCGATATTATTCCATTGCAAACTACCAGGTTTGCAGCGTTCCTTTATTTTTTCAATTTCTGCGATTTCGTCTTCGAGGTCTTTTATTAGCATTATTTAATCTCCATTTTGATTATTGCATAAACTCCCATATAGATTTGCAGGAAAAAAGCATTTTTTCAGACAGGCTCAACAGGATTAGTAACTAAAATCGTATCCTGTCGATCCTGTCAAATGGCAGATATGAAAGAATGTCCGAAAAATGGGTTAACCTTTATAAATTCCTCCAACAACTTCCCGTATCCTGTCAGCCGTCTTTGGCCCTACAAGTTCAACAACCATCAATTCTTCCCTAGATGCAGTCATTATTCGTTCCACACTGCCAAAATGACGCAGGAGATTCTTTGCCACCACCGGCCCGATCTCTGATATCGCAGAAACCACATATTCCTGCTGTTGCGGAAGTGTTGAGGCTGTCTTTGTCCCATGCAGGTTTATTTCCTTTTTCGAATCCGTCTGTTCCCTTTTTGCTATCACGCTTATCAATGCCGCAGTGTCTTCTTCATCCTTTGTGAACAACACAGGAACCCCAAAATCAATAGCGATAGTAGACAGCGCACCGCGTATCGAGTTGGGATGGATCTGGCGCTTTGTATAGAGCCCTTCGCCCTCAATAATAAGAAGAGGACGACTGTATGCACGCGCTAGGTCTGATATCTGACCAAAGAGATCACCGCCATCAAGGAAAGTGCCCAGGAAATCATCAGCAGTTTTTCGCTCTATTCCCACGCGATCGCTCACTACATAATCTCCCACAGCCAGCGTTCTTAAAATAATCTCAACTCCAAGCTTTTCAAGGGCATGCGCAACATGGGAACGGATCTCTCTCTGGTCAACATAAACACTTACTGCGGATGTCTTCTCGACAGAATTTGAAGCATCTGCATCAGGGAAATCCAATAATTTAGTCTGGCCATTTAACTCAGGATCGATTTCCTTGTCGATGTCAAGATCAATATTTTTCATAGTCTTGACCATCCGTTGCTCCTTCCTGTTGCTGCTCCAGAAGTATGCTTCATCTTTTGATCCCTTCGCCAGCAGAATGACCACTCTTCCCTCATGCTTCCTGCCAGTACGTCCTTTTCGCTGTATGCTCCTTATTTCCGAAGGGATGGGTTCAAAAAAAACAACAAGATCTGTTGCAGGAATATCCAGTCCTTCTTCAGCTACCGAAGTCGCCACAAGTGTGTTAAATTCGCCGTCTTTGAATTTCTGTATGATCTCGACCTGCTGTTTCTGGGTAAGACCTTTGTCCATGTAATTACTTGCCTGTCCTACGAACTTGACAGGTTTTATTCCAGGTACTTCCTGGAGGGAATTTGTTACAAGCTCCGCAGTATCCCTGTAATTCGTAAAGACGATCACTCGTGATTCCGGAGCTTCATGTATCTGCTTTTCAACGAGTATTTTCACTTCATTTAATTTTGGATTATTCCCGTCGCAACCGCTAAGATGATGCACAGCCTGGCGCATGTTCAGGTCTTCCATGAGCCGCTTTGCGGCTTTGCTCCCGCTTTTTGAACGCGCCTCATTATCAAGCCTCTCAAAATATTTGGATAAGGCTGACGCGCCCTGTGTATCTGATATCTCGATAGCGTGGCTCACCTTGAAAATCTCGGCAAGAAGGGATATTCCCTTGTAGATCTTCTGGTCCGGGAATGATCTAAGCTGGGTCTGCAATCGCACCTGGAGGTCAAGCATTTCCCGTTTTGAAAAACGTTTCTGCATATCCTGAATAATACCAAGTTCCTGCAATTTATCAAGCCTGTTGGTAAGAACTTTTTCCATTAACAGCTTCAAGCTTTTGATCTCAACAGGCACAGTGACGTATTTCCACTCTATGTCTTTATCAAAAATATAGGGTTTAACATCAGGATCAGAGTCAGTTCTCATTTCGACCGATTTTATGTGGAGGTTTGCACAAACCTCCTGTATCTTTTCCGTGTTACTTCCCGGACTTGCTGTTATTCCAAGGACAAGTGGTTGTGGGTTCTGGCTTGCATACTTTTGTGCGATATAGACATAAGAATAATTTCCAGTTCCCCTGTGCGCCTCATCAAAAATGATGCATGAAACATTTTCAAGGTTTATTTTCTTAGCAAGGAGATCGTTCTCTATGACCTGCGGTGTTGAAATTACAAGTTGGGCTTTTTCCCACATGCTTTCCCGCTTTCCCGGAGGAGTATTCCCTGTGAATAATATGATATTTTCAGGAGGGGTGTTCAAGACATTTTTAAAAAAAGCAAAATGCTGTTCCACAAGTGGTTTTGTGGGGGAAAGAAGGAGTACTTTGCCTTTCGAAAGGCGCGATACCATTACAAGCAACGCTACTATAGTTTTCCCAAGACCTGTGGGAAGCACGATCAGTGTTGACCTTTTGATAGCTTCCCCGGCAAGGGCGAGCTGGTATAATCTTTGCTCTACTGTGTCACTTTTTATAAGGGGATGATTTATGTATTGGACATCATTCATTCTTTGGAACTAATCCATTGTTTCGCCCGTATCTTTCTGGCGAAGCTCTGAGAATTGGAATGCGACCTGTTTTAATTTATATGTTTCAATATCGGTAGCCATTTCACCTTTCTTTATTGCTTTTATCCTTTCAAGAGAAAGACCGGAATATTTAGCTACTTGTTCATATGTCAGTTTATGCATGTGCAATAATTCAATAAGATAACGTTTAGTTGCTGGAAGGCCCATATTTATCACCGTTAATAGTATGGTTTAATACATAAGCTGGTATATCAAGGTTCTTATAGGTGAAAACAATGGCAGAAAATGATATCGATGTGATCCATACAACTGAAACCGAGGTCGGTGGAGTTAAAAAAACCATTAAGAAGTTCAAACGGAAATGTACCGTTGTGCGAGTGGCGCAGGCTAAAGGCTGGAGAAATGTGGTTGTCCTGGATGGGAAAGAAGGTAAGAAATACTTCTTCGGCAAAGTTACCAATGCACCCCCGGAGCTCACTGCTGGCGATGAATTATTTATCGGTTTTGAAGACGTGCCTTATGAATTGCCCGGGATCAAGCATAAAATTACCCTCATGACCCTTGATGGATTCCAGCTTGATTGGACTATGGTTTAAGGTTCTACGACAATAGTTCCCGTCAGGCTTTTATCTTCTTTTAGATAGAAATTGAATGTGCCTGTTTTCAAGAACGTATAATTTGTTCGTTTGGCATTATTCAGGAATTTTTCCTCAAAAAGACCTTCTGAGCTTACAAGGGTAACTGCATAAGTTCCATCATTAGTCCATACTACCTCATCACCGGGTTTAACCGTGACTGTATTCTGGGTAAAGCCTCTTTTTGTTTCAAGTCTTACAGAAAATTGATTGCCTGAAGCGGTGACTACAGGGGTCGGAGTGCTTGCTGGCGCCCGGACTGGAGTTTGTGTAACGATAGCTGTTGGTACTGGCGTTGGTACTGAGGTTGGCTTTGGAGGTGTAACGATTTGATCCTTCTGCGCGGGATTTATGAAAAATACCCATGCAATTGCACCCAAAACGAGTATTGCCAGGACTATAGGAATAAGAGTATTGATGCCGCCCTGTGACGGTGCTGGTTTTGAAGGGGCGACAGTCGGAACCTTTGTTTTAATGTCTGTTTTAATCCCTGATTTCATTTCTTCTTCTTTTCTTGCTGCGCCTGCTTCCGCCATTACCGGTTTTGCAGCTATATCGCCTGCACCTGTCAGGTCTTTGCTCCATTTGCATTTCGGGCAAGTCTGAGCTATCGGATAATCTATACTTCCGGAACCTATTTTTTTCTGGATCGTCTTCGTTAAGAGAGTTTCGCCGCATTTAGGGCATTTATCTTCCATTTCGACACCATAGTAAGAACCCTCATTTGCACTATATAAATATATCGACTGATTTTTCAATAAATAGACATATTTTAAACTTTGATTTGAACGTTTGTACCAAACCATTAAATATAGTCGTGTATTATTAGGCCTAATGCGCTCCGATAGTGTAGTAGGCCAATCATTCTGGCCTTTCAAGTTTTTGCGCCACCAGGCGCCAAAATAAAGATAGCCAGTGACTCGGGTTCAAATCCCGATCGGAGCATTTTGTAATTAGTTCAAATCCGATTACTTTCGCCCTGCGATATGAGGCATTATAATATCGTACAACAATACGGATAAGTGATCGGACATGATAGATATACATCATTATAGCGAAAAACTTGAAAGCCTCAAAATCAACTTAACTAAATCAACGAAAATTACAAAAAGAAACAAGATTTTTTTACTTAAGTTTTCGGCAGATTGCAATAGCGGATGGGGTCAAAAGAAACTAACTCCTGCCAGGATACTTAAACTGTTATCGAATATTAAAACGATATCCGAAATGGTTGAGACGGACTGGGACAGGGTAACAAAAGACGAGATAAGAGATATTCTGGATAAAATAGACTGTGATCCAGAGAAAGGAGATTGGGCAAAACATGATTATAGAATCGTACTAAGGAAATTTATAGGGTGGTTGAGAAATGAATACGGTTATCCCGATGGTTACCCACAAAAAGAAGAACTAACCCGACTATTGCCTATCCTCAAATACCCAAGTGAAGTTAATAAAATCAGGGTAAAGCAGCCAGAAAGATTGAAATCTGGTGAGGACATTCCTACAGACGATGAAATGAAATTTCTCAGTAACGCATCAATAAATCCCAGAGATAAGGCATTTTTTGAAATGGCTAAAGAAGTGGGCATCAGGATCGGCGGAATAGGTTCTCGTCAGATCAAGCATGTAAGTTTTGACGAACTTGGCGCTAAAGTCACAGTATACGATAAAACAATGAGAGGCGAACCTGTGAGATTTATTTCTTCTGCTTCGTATTTGCGTATATGGCTTGACAATCATCCTTTCAAGAACAACCCGGAGGCACCTCTGTGGATCGATCTTGAAAAAACTGCACATGGTCCAATTCCCTTAGACTACCACGGCTTTAGAGCGATGATCAAGAGGACAGTTGAAAGACACAATAAGAGATCGGATAATCTCAACCTTCCTAAAATAACCAAACGTATCCACACACACCTTTTCCGTTACCACGCCCAGACCAGGGATGAACTCGATGGAGTTCCCAGGTCTATTATGTGTAAACAGCGTGGATGGAAGACAGATTCGAAGCAGCCTGAGAGATATGCAAGAATAGTAACCAAAGATGTAGATTCTTACTATGCCAAGAAGTTCGGCATAACTGGCGGTGAAATAAAAGAGCAGCCAAAACCAGGCAGATGTCCAAGATGTAAAGAAGTGAATGCTCCAGGGATGGGCTACTGCTTCAAGTGCGGGCTACCGCTATCCTCAAAAGCTGAAAATGTTGAACAGCAGTTACAGAGTATGATAGAGGAGTTGCTCTTGGATCCTGAGATCCATGCGAAACTGAGGGACAAATTGGCAGCCAATGTCAGCACAGAACTAAAAACCTGAATTGCAAGTATCTGGAATGTTTCATCAAAAAGGTATTTTAGAGTAAACCTCTTCGTCCCTTTTAAGGTGAACCATGTTCCCACACAGAAACAACATCAAGACAGAGACAATTCCTGCAAAGGAGTTGTCTGAAGAGCTGCCTGACATTTCAGGACAAAAATCCATATGCGATCATGCGAGGGGATGAACTTGAAGCCGTCCGATCTTTTTACCGTTCAGATCACCTCAGTATCCCATGGCTATGTTATAAGGACAACGAAAGGTGAGGCTTTCGCATATGAAACAAAAGAGGCACTTCTAAACGCATTCACGGATATGTTCGGAATCCAAAATCCGTTTTCTTCAGCAGTATTGCCGTATGAAGAATCAAGTATAAAGATCATTGAGTATCTCAAACAGGCTGGAGACAGAAAGGTTACCATATCTGACATTGCGAAGGATCTCAAGCTGGATACTGTAACGACAGCTTTGATATTGCGCGACCTCAGGGTGAAAGGACCGATAGAAGTCCCGGGCTCATCTACCAAAAAGGGGCAGCATGTTTTAAAGCCAGAGGTTAAAGGTAAAGAGATGGATAGGTTTAAAGAAGCTGATCCCTTCCCCTTGAAAAACCATCAAAAGCACAATATCGGCAGTTCACTCTGGTATCGCGAAGGAGATATAATAGCCATTAAGAGAAAGGGCTGTCCAGAAGTCGTTTATGTAAAAGATGCAGACGTGGGCAGCCTGAGAGCGAAGAATAAGGACGACTTTTATCAATATACCGGGTCGATCGGAAAAGTTAAGCAGGATATTCTATGGGGATATCTCGAAGATCTGAGGGATGATTCATTGGGATGTTTCAGGAAACTGAAAACCGATACCAGGGCTGATGGCAAGCTTGATTCTCTGCTGGAAGATGATGTTTAGATACTGGTGGAGGAATAAAGATGCACCAGATAACAGAGATCCCTGCATGGGATGCTAGAAGACAACCTGAGGTACTGGTCACAAAATGCACTTCGATAAAAGTGCTTGAAGAAAATGACCGGTTGAAGATCTCTTCGAATTATCCCACTGGAAATAACATCAGCCTTTATCTATCGATCAATGCACTGAATGAACTATTCAAAAAGCTTCCGAACAAATTCCGATCTTCTTTGATCGAAGGACTTGTCCCGACCAAACGAAAATTGCTCGTGGCATTTTTGATAGCTGATAAGCGTTATTCCTGTTGTTTTCTGCGAAAGGGCGGCTATACCCACATTCTCAAACCCGGACATTCTTTGCATGGCAAGTATCAATCCACAAAAAACTGCACAAGGATGAATCCATGATCC
>Ga0172368_10001382_pt1 | contig 33515 bp, 13 predicted proteins | sample Lak11m_FD_114540 | JGI IMG/M metagenome (GOLD analysis project Ga0172368, IMG submission 114540) | Freshwater microbial communities from Kabuno Bay, South-Kivu, Congo - kab_022012_11m | ecosystem: Environmental > Aquatic > Freshwater > Lake | place: Democratic Republic of the Congo: South-Kivu...
ATATATGAACACAGCCTGAAGCTTATTGATCGGAGTTGGTGCTTTTGTGGTGCCAAAGAATTTTTTCGTGTGTCTATTGCGCTCATAATGAACACCTTGAAAAATGCAACTGTAGAAGATCAGCATAAAAGGCAAAAATAACTTCGGAAAATAAATGAGCAATGTAAATCTTCAGCGCATCTGTGTGGAGTTTCAGAGAAACAGCATCATAAGTTAATGATGTTAAAATTAACGGATTTCCATAAAGTTTTGGTATGGATTTCCGCCATTGACAATTATTTTTATCATGAGTACTTTTACAACATATGCAACTTTACAACCGCTCAATACGTATAAGGAATAAATAAGTTAGAAAGTATATATGTATTGTACAATAAATTGATTTTTAAAAAATTATGAAAATGCAATTGCACGAAAAATATTTTCGAAAAGTTATCTCCCCTTTGACCAGGATGGGATGGGTTACTTTCCTGTTGTTTTTAAATTTTTGCCCGGTCATTCTTCATGGAGAAGATTATCCGGGCGATCCGGTTTTTTCAGGGAAGCCGGTCATGATCACTCCGACTATCACAGGTCCGGATACTGCTTGTGCAGGTATTGCAGGTTATATATATTCAACCGAATCAGGAATGTCAGACTACATTTGGACCGTTTCGCCGGGAGGAACGATTACTGAAGGAGGAGGTACGAATACGATCACAGTGTCCTGGAATACACCCGGAAGTGAATCAGTATCTGTCATTTACACCGGTGCACCGGTTCCGGCAATTCTGAATGTAACCGTCTTATCTTTTTCAACAGTCGCGATAAGTATTTCCCCATCCTTGAATCCTGTATGCGCCGGATCACCTGTCACTTTTACGGCAATTCCATCCAATGGAGGAACATCACCGGTTTATCAATGGAAGGTCAACGGGATCAATGTCGGGAATAACGGCAATACGTTTGTGTATGTTCCTTCAAATGGTGATGTTGTCGGATGTCAGCTTACCTCCGACCTGCCATGCATAACAGGTAATCCTGCAACTGCCATTCCAGTTTTAATGAATGTGAATCCAAATGTTCCGGTCAGTATTTCCATCACGGCATCTTCTAATCCAGTCTGTCAGGGCAGCCAGGTCACTTATCTTGCCGTTCCGGTCAATGGCGGAACAACTCCTTCATATCAATGGAAGGTAAATGGCATTAACTCCGGCACAAATAGTCCGGGATTCACCTATTCACCGGGAAATGGTGACGTTGTAGTATGCCAATTAAACTCAAATGCATTGTGTACGACAGGAAATCCGGCAGTTTCGAACCCGGTAACCATGTCGGTAAGTCCCAATCAGCCTGTAAGTGTTTCCATCGCCTCCTCTGCAAATCCTTCGTGCAGCGGAAATCCGGTCACTTTCACGGCTACCCCGGTAAATGGTGGAACATCTCCGGGTTATCAATGGTTTGTCAATGGGATAATGGCAGGTTCGAACGCGGCAGTCTGTAGCTATATACCGGTTCAGGGTGATCTGGTCAGTTGCCGGCTTACTTCAAATGCGATATGTACAATTGGTAATCCGGCTATTTCCAATATAATCACCATGACTGTTAATGAAAATCAGCCGGTAAGCATCAGCATTGCACCTTCTGCCAACCCGGTGTGCCAGGGTAATTCAGTTACTTTTACAGCGACTCCATCCAATGGTGGTACCTCTCCGGCATTTCAATGGTCGATCAATGGATTTAATGTCGGGACGAACAGCGCTATCTTCAATTTTATTCCGGCAAACGGTGACGTTGTAAGCTGTCAGCTCATCTCTGGTTTAAATTGCACCATTGGCAATCCGGCCATTTCCAACCCGGTGATCATGAATGTATCTCCGGTACTACCGGTGAATGTAACCATTTCCGCGTCTGCCAATCCTGTGTGCGTCGGAACATCAGTCACCTATTCCGCGGTCGCATATAACGGCGGAACATCACCGGTCTTTCAATGGAAAGTCAACGGATCGGATGTTGGTACGAATAATCCGGAATACTCATATGTACCTGTCAATGGGGATGTTATCACCTGCCAGCTAACCTCGAATGCAACATGCGCGACCGGGAATAACGCGCTGTCCAATGCACTTACAATGACTGTGAGTCCTAACCAGGTTGTGGAAGTTTCCATTTCGGTTTTATCCGGTACGGTTTGTCAGGGAATGACAGCGGAATTTACGGCCACACCGGTCAATGGAGGCTCATCTCCCGCTTATCAATGGAAGGTGAATGGAATCAATTCCGGAACAAACTCCTCGTTTTTCTCTTATATCCCGCTCGATGATGATGTTGTGATTTGCCAGATGACTTCAAGTGCGGTCTGTACACAAGCCAACCCGGTTCTGTCCAATGCAGTGACCATGGTCGTTACAGAGGGTCAGACCATGCCGGTAAGCGTGACCATTAACGCATCAGCAAATCCCAGTTGTTTTGAACAGACGGTAACTTATGTGGCCACTCCGGTGAATGGCGGAACGGCTCCAGCCTATCAATGGCTCGTCAATGGATTGAATGTCGGAACAAATAATGATACATTCAGTTATATTCCCGGTAACGGAGATTTTGTAAAATGTGTACTTACATCAAGCTATATATGCGCAACAGGTAATCCGGCCAATTCGAACCAGATAAACATGACCGTAAATCCTGTACTTGCACCTTCAGTGTCTATTGTTTCATCTGTCAATCCTTCCTGCCAGAACGCCTCCGTTACTTATACGGCCAATGTTGTCAATGCCGGGATTTCACCGGTTTACCAATGGAAGGTCAATGGTTTGAATTCCGGGCTGAACCAGGCAACCTTCACTTATACACCGGTCAACGGGGATATCGTAACCTGCCAATTGATCTCCAGCGTTGCATGTCCGGTGACCAATCCGGTAGAATCCAATTCCATTACGATGTCAGTGCTTCCCGTACAGGCAGTGGGTGTTTCCATTGCCACTCCCACCAATCCGTCATGCCAGTTTACCCAGGTTACCTATACGGCAACGCCGACCAATGGCGGAACATCACCGGTTTACCAGTGGAAATTAAATGGTATCAACGTCGGGAGCAATAACACGATCTTAACTTTTATCCCGGTGACAGGGGATATTGTTACCTGTCAGCTTACTTCGAATGCAATCTGTTACGAAGGCAACCAGGTAGTTATTTCCAATCCTATTGTCATGTCGGTCAGTACCGAACTGCCTGCAGGTGTTTCGATCGCAACATCACTGAATCCATTTTGTCATGGTGTACCTGTGACCTTTACAGCAACACCGGTCAATGGCGGGAATTTACCGGTATATCAATGGAAAGTCAACTGCAACAATGTCGGAATAAACAGTCCGGTGTTGAATTATATTCCGGTAAATGGTGATTTTGTGACCTGTCAGATGACGTCAAGCCTTGTCTGTGCTGTAATGAACCCCGCGATTTCAAATGCCATTACCATGACAGAGAATACAAGCATTCCTGCCGGTGTTTCTGTCGCGGTTTCTGCTAACCCGATATGTCAATCGAATACAGCCACTTTTACAGCGACCCCGGTAAACGGGGGGGCAGTACCGGCGTATCAATGGAAAGTAAATGGGATCATTTCAGGATCAAACAGTTCCACTTTTATTTACACACCGCTGAATGGCGATGCAGTTACCTGCAGGCTTACATCCAATGAAGCCTGTGTCAGCGGCAGTCCTGCCACATCAGCACCTGTGAATATGGTTGTAAGTGCAGCCTTACCAGCAAGTGTGAACATCACCACCAAAACCAATCCGTTTTGCCAGGGTACCTCCGTTGTTTTTACCGCCGTACCCGTCAATGGCGGACCATCACCGTTGTACCAATGGCAGATCAATGGAATAAATTCAGGTCCACCTTCGGCCGACGCAACCTTCACCGTCTTCCCGGCTAATGGTGATGTGATAACATGTTTGCTTACTTCAAACGCCAGTTGCATCAGTGGTGGAAATCCGGTGACATCAAACCCGATTGTCATGACGGAGTCAGCATCCTTGCCGGCCGGGTTGTCAATAACAGCCTCTGAAATTTCAGTGTGCCAGGGAACTGTTGTGACCTTTACTGCAACTCCATCCAACGGGGGTGATACTCCTGTTTACCAGTGGACCCTGAATGGTTTGAATACCGGGACCAACAACCCGGTTTTTACCTGCACCCCTGCAAACGGAGATGTCGTAGCCTGTATGCTTACTTCTGGATTGAGTTGCGCAACATCAAATCCGGCTATGTCGAATACCATTACCATGACAGTCAATCCGGTGTTGCCTGTCTCCATTTCGATCGAAGCTTCATCAAATCCCTGTTGCAATGGAACGGTAGTCACGTTTACTGCAACCCCGGTAAATGAAGGTAATGTACCTGTTTATCAATGGAAAGTAAATTGTGTCAATGTAGGAACAAACAGCCCCTCATACACATATACCCCGGTAAATGGTGATGTGGTGGTGTGTGTATTGAGTTCGAATGCACTATGTGCGACAGGAACCCCTGCCATATCCAACAATATCAACATGGTAGTACTTCCCATGCTGCCGGTCAGCCTTACCATTTCAACGCCGGTCAATCCGTTTTGCCCGGGTTCATCGATAACTTTTACGGCAGAGCCTGTAAATGGAGGACTTAATCCTGTATACCAGTGGAAGGTCGATGGTGTAAATGCCGGAACCAACAGCGCTACCTTCATTTACCAACCATCGGATGGTGATGTAGTAACCTGTGAACTAACTTCAAATTTAACCTGCGTTAGCGGAAACCCTGCCATCTCGCCGCCACTGATCATGATAGCAAATGCAGGACCTATTGTGAGTGTTTCTATCGTTTCCAATTGGAACAATACCAATAATATCATTTGCCAGGGGACTTTGGTCTTATATACCGCAACACCGACAAATGGAGGCGCTTCGCCAAATTATCTCTGGAAAGTAAATGGTGTGAGTCAAATAACTAATTATTACATGTTTCAGTACACTCCGGTAAATGGTGACGTGATAACCTGCCAACTGACCTCCAGCCTGCTTTGCGCAACATCCAATCCTGCGACGTCGAATGCCATTACCATGACTGTAAATCCCAATTTGCCCGTGTCAGTTTTAATTTCTGCGTCGGCCAATCCATCCTGCCTGGGAAACACGGTAAATTACAATGCTGTGGTCACGAACGGCGGAACTAATCCTGTATACCGGTGGAGGGTTAACGGCGTCAATGCCGGGACAAGTATTCCCACTTTTAGTTATGTACCCGTAAACAATGATGTTGTTTTATGCAGGGTGACCTCTAATGAAATGTGTGCCACCGGAAATCCATCGAATTCCAACAGTATCACGATGATCGTGAGTCCAAGCGCCCCGGCAAATGTAACGATCAGCGCAACGGCCAACCCTGTTTGCCAGGGAACGCAGGTTACCTATACGGCAACCCCGTTCAATGGAGGTACATTACCGGTATATGAATGGAAAGTTAATGGGATCAGCATGGGGACAAACAGCGTGACATTCACTTATTCCCCGGCAAATGGCGATACGGTAACGTGCCAGATGACATCAAATTCCCCATGTACTCCGGTGACCCAGGTTATTTCAAATTTAATCCTGATGACTGTCAGTCCCATCCAACCTGTGAGTATTTCAATTGCTGCATCCTCGAATCCGACATGTATCGCCAGTGTGGTGACATACACCGCGACAACTGTCAATGGTGGAACTTCACCGGCATATCAGTGGAAAGTCAATGGAATTGTGGCCGGATCAAACAATCCATCCTTCACTTATACCCCCGTGAATGGAGATGTGATAACCTGTATGCTTACTTCGAATACCGCCTGTTCCCTTGGAAATCCGGCGACCTCAAACATAATTACCATGACCGTGAGCGAGAGCCTGGCAGTGGGTGTTTCAATCGTTGTTTCTTCAAATCCATCTTGCCAGGGAGAGACGATAACCTTTTCGGCAACCGGAGTCAATGGGGGGGCAAATCCCGTTTACCAATGGCGGATCAATGGCATCGATGTCGGTACAAATAATCAAATTTTCAGCTATACTCCCTCAAACAGCGATTTTGTGTCTTGTCAGTTGACTTCAAGTTTTTCATGTGGCACAGGGAATCCGGCAAGTTCAAACCAAATCAGCACGATCGTGTATCCGTCCGTTCCTGTCAGTGTCTCCATTGCCGGTTCGGCGAACCCGGTATGTGATGGAACATCTGTGACTTACACGGCGTCGGCCATCAATGGCGGATCTGTTCCGGTGTATCAATGGCATGTGAATGGTGTGAATGCAGGTACAGGATTGCCGGTCATTAGCTATACACCGGTCGACGGAGATGTGGTGGATTGTCAGTTAACTTCAAATGCGACTTGTCCGGTGAACAATCCCGTCACATCAACACCCATCATCATGACGGTGCTTCAGCCAATTCCGGCAGGAATAACGATTACGCCTTCGGTAAATCCATTATGTCCCGGTACTTCCGTGACCTTCACCTCCACGATCATCAACGGCGGAAATTCTCCGCTCCTTCAATGGATGGTCAACGGAATTGTTGTCGCGAATAATACCCAGACATACACGTACATACCTTTAAACGGCGATGTCGTAATTTGCCAGCTTACATCCACCGCAATGTGTGTCACCGGTCCTGTAGCAACATCGAATGTTGTTACTATGGAGGTGAGCAATGACCTATCGGTAAGCGTTACCATTACCGCATCATCAAATCCTGCTTGTCTGGGTCATATGGTCACCTATTCAGCCATTGGTGCCAATGGCGGCGTTACGCCTGTTTACCAATGGATGGTCAATGGAATTAATGTTGGCACGAACAATCCTGTTTTTGATTTTACCCCGTCAAACGGAGATGTTATCACGTGCCAGCTCTTGTCGGATCTGATCTGTGCTTCCGGAAATCCGGCTATTTCCAATGAGATTGTCATGGTGGTGTCCCAGAGCTTTCCTGTCAGTGTCTCCATTGGCGTATCCTCAAATCCTGTTTGCCTGGGAAGCTCTGCAACTTTTACCGCCACGCCGGTAAATGGTGGTTCGAATCCTGTATACCAGTGGAAGGTCAACGGAATAAATGCAGGTTCGAACCTATCCATTTTTACATATAATCCGGTCAATGGTGATGTGGTCACTTGTCAAATCAGTACTATAGGAGAATGCACCACGGGAAGTCCTGCTACTTCCGATCCGATTGTCATGGTTGTCAGCACCGATCTGCCGGTCAGTATTTCGATCTCTGCATCTGCAAACCCGCTTTGCCAGGGAATGCCGGCAACTTTTACAGCAGTTACCGGAAATGCCGGAACCAACCCTGTTTACCAGTGGATGCTGAACGGAAATGCCGTGGGTGACGGATCTCCTGTGTATACGTATGTGCCCGTCAACGGCGACCTTGTTTCATGTGTGCTGACTTCCGATCTGCCATGTGCAACCGGAAATCCTGCCACCTCGAATTCGATCGTGATGAATGTGTATACAGGTCAGACTGCCGGAGTTAACCTTGTAGCCAATCCATCCGGAGCGGTTTGCCAGGGAACACAGGTAATATTATCAGCATTGCCCACCAATGGCGGTACGCCAATCTACCAATGGTATCTGAATGGCTCGGCAGTTGGTACCAATCAACCCACCTTCGCGTTTGTTCCTGCCGATGGCGATATGGCATACGTCGTGATGACGTCAAGCCTGTCATGCGTATCCGGAAGTCCTGCCACTTCTAATGTAGTGACCATGACCGTAAATATATCGCCAACAGCAAGCGTTACCATCATTCCGGATCAGAACAATGTATGCCAGGGAACGATGGTGATCTTTACTGCCACTCCTTTAAATGGAGGAACGCCTTCATTTCAATGGCATGTGAATGGTCTTCCGGTTGGCACGGACCTATCGGTATTTTCATACATCCCCACAGACGGGGACGAAGTCGATGTTGTGATGACCTCAACCCTGGCATGTGTTTCAGGAAGTCCTGCTAATTCGAATACTGTCGTGATGGATGTCATTTCACTGATTCCGGCAGGAGTAACGCTCATTGCCGATCTGAATAATGTCTGTGAAGGAACTGCGGTGACATTCACGGCAATACCATCCAATGGAGGAACACCAGCGTATCAATGGTATAAAAATTCCCTGCCGATCGGACTCAACCAGCCAACATATATGTACATTCCTGTGAATAATGACCAGGTGTATGTTAAAATGACATCAAACTTGTCATGTGTGTCGGGCAATCCGGCCTTTTCGAACGTTTTTTCCATGCTGGTTAACCCGATCCTGCCTGTCAGCGTTTCGGTATCCCCGGATCAGAACAATATTTGCCAGGGAACAAATGTGACTTTCACTGCGACACCATCCAATGGCGGCACACCTTCGTACCAGTGGTACAAAAATTCTTTGCCGGTTGGTCTCAACCAGCCGACATACACGTATGCCCCTGCAAACGGCGACGAAGTTCAGGTAGTGATGACATCGAACCTATCGTGCACTTCAGGCAGCCCGGCCACTTCAAATACCGTGACCATGGCAGTAACTGAATCACTCCCTGCAAGTGTGACCATCGTTCCGGATCAGAACAATATTTGCCAGGGAACTCTGGTCACTTATACAGCCACTCCTTTGAATGGAGGTACACCTGCATATCAGTGGTATGTAAACGGGTTACCGGTTGGTTCAAATTTGCCGGTATACTCATATTTTCCATCCGATAACGATCAGGTATATGTTTCGATGACTTCAACCCTGATATGTGTTTCCGGTAGTCCTGCCAGTTCCAATACCGTCATGATGGTGGTTATTCCACCGCTCCAGGCCGGCGTTTCGGTCGTTGCGAATCAGAACAATGTATGTGAAGGAACGTCGGTGACATTCACGGCGACACCATCCAATGGCGGGACACCGACCTATCAATGGTATATAAATTCCATCCCTGTTGGTCTCAATCAGCCTGCGTATACATATATCCCGGTCAATGGCGACCTGGTTTATGTTGTGATGACATCAAGTCTGACCTGTATTACAGGCAGTCCTGCCACATCCAACACGGTTCTCATGATCGTTAACCCGATACTTCCGGTCAGCGTTTCGATTGTTCCGGATCAGAACAACATTTGCCAGGGAACCCTGGTTACATTCACCGCGACACCATTGAATGGTGGGACACCGTTTTATCAATGGCATGTAAATGGTTTCCTTACCGGAACCAATCAGCCGGTATTTTCTTATGTACCATCTGACGGCGACCAGGTGGATGTTACAATGACATCAAGTCTTTCTTGTGTTACCGGCAATCCCGCCAATTCGAATACGGTCGTGATGGTTGTCATTGCTCCGGTACAGGCTGGTGTTTCGATCACCGCGGATCAGAATAATGTTTGCGATGGAACATCCGTTACGTTTACTGCAACGCCATCAAACGGAGGTACGCCCATATACCAATGGTACAAAAATTCAATTCCTGTCGGCCTTAACCTCCCAACATACACGGACCTCCCTGCTGATGGCGACCAGGTTTATGTTGAGATGACCTCAACCCTGATGTGTGTTACAGCTAATCCGGCTACCTCCAATATCATTACCATGATTGTTAATCCACTGTTACCGGTTACTGTCACCGTTATACCTGATCAGGTTATTGTCTGTGAGGGAACCCCGGTTACCTATACGGCAGTCCCGGTGAACGGAGGTATTCCATCTTTTCAGTGGCATGTTAACGGACTCCAGGTTGGTACCAGTCAACCGATATATTCATATATCCCGTCGAACGGCGACCAGGTTGATGTTTCAATGACATCAAGCCTGACATGTATCTCAGGCAGCCCTGCCAGTTCAAACACAGTAGTCATGGTTGTCAATGCCCCGGTTCAGGCAGGTGTTACGATCGCGAGTGATCAGAATGATGTTTGTGAGGGTACCTCTGTAACTTTGACGGCATCACCAGTGAACGGGGGAACACCTGCATACCAATGGTTTATAAATTCATTGCCGGCAGGAGAAAACCAACCGGTTTACACGTATATACCTGTCAATGGCGACCAGATTAATGTTATTATGACTTCGACCCAGTCATGTGTTTTCGGCAGTCCGGCCACATCCAATACGGTAACCATGACCGTTAAACCAATCGTTCCCGTCAGCGTTTCGATCGCTGCAGACCAGAACGACATTTGCCAGGGGATACCGGTTATTTTTACCGCAAGTCCATCCAACGAGGGAATACCCAACTATCAATGGTATACGAATGGCATACCTGCCGGATTGAATCAATCAACATACAGCTATCTCCCCGTCGATGGCGATCAGGTGTTTGTGGTTATGACATCGGACCTTATGTGTACCACAGGAAACCCGGCAACTTCGAATATTGTTTTATTGTCGGTTAAGACCAAAGCAGGGGAAGCAGGAACGATCGGCGGCTTATCATCAGTTTGTGCAGGGGCTCATGGTATGGAGTATTCCGTTGCACCTGTGCAGAATGCTTCTGCTTATCTTTGGAGTGTACCTTCGGGTGCCAATATTGTAGCGGGAAATAACACGGATCATATCATTGTGGATTTTAACGATGATGCAGGTTCCGGTGATATTTTTGTTCAGGGAACAAACAGTTGCGGCAGCGGTTCCTTTTCCCCGGCTTTTCAAGTATCTGTAAATCCTGTACCTCCAACACCATTGGTTACCATTGAATGGCCGGTATTGCAAAGCAGTATTTCTGAAGGAAACCAATGGTATTTCCAGGATACCTTAATCGCCGGTGCAACCGGGCAAACATATGAGGCAACTGAACCAGGATGGTACTGGTCAGTCGTTACAGTTCTGGGTTGCAGCTCGGATTCATCGAACCATGTATATGTTGATGGAACCGATCCCGGAAAAATTGATCCCGGTATCAAGGTTTATCCGGTACCCAATGATGGTAAGTTCACAGTATCTATCTCGTTACTCTCGCCAGAAACATTCAATATTTCCATTTATAACTGCCTGGGAGAAAAACTCTATGAACTTGCTGATATCCTGGTAGCCAACCAGTTTAAAAAGGTGATCGATCTCCGGCCGAAGGCAAGAGGAATGTATTCAGTTGTTTTTAAAAGCCAGGAAGCCAGGGTGGTGAAGAAAATTTTGATTGATAAGAAATAACCAATATGTCGTCAGATTAATTTTATTTTCTAATTGAATATAATGCGTTTGGTTCTGGTCCATCTATTAATAGTTTTACTATGCCTTCCTTCGGGATTGTCAGGACAGAACCATGCTGAAGTATCGATCACCGATGCTCCTGCAGTTACTCCCAGTCTCACCGGACCAGATACTCCATGCGAAGGGTCAACCAATAATTTTTATACAACAGATCCCGGACAAACTCTTTATACATGGGTTGTTTCCGCCGGAGGCATCATCACCAGTGGGAGTGGTACTTCATCCATACAGGTAACATGGCAAACCGGCTGGCCACCCGATCAGACTATCAGTGTTTCTTATACTGGTTCTACTATTGCAACAATGAACGTGGTGGTCGCACAGAGCCTTGCGGTTTCAGTATCTATTGTTGCGTCGGCAAATCCCGTGTGTGCCGGCACACCGGTGACATATACTGCCACCCCGGTCAACGGGGGAACCACCCCTGCATATCAGTGGCAGGTCAATGGCATCAATATAACCGGAGCTACCAATGTGGCATATACCTATACGCCTGCCAATAACAACACAATAACTTGTATTTTAACTTCCAGTGAACTTTGTACGACGGTAAATCCGGCATTATCAAATGCAGTGGTCATGACCGTCAATCCGTTGCTACCTGTAAGTATTTCCATTGCAGCATCATCCAATCCGGCATGCGCCGGCGTAACCGTGAATTACACTTCTACTACATTCAACGGAGGTACTGTTCCCGGTTACCAGTGGAGGCTGAACGGGGTAAATGTATCTGGCGCCACCGATGCCAATTATTCTTTTATCCCGGCAAATTCAGATAAAATCACCTGTGTGTTGAATTCAAACGCTGAATGTGTCAGCGCTAACCCCGCGACTTCCAATGAAATCAACATGACGGTAAGCCCGAGCCTGCCTGTTGCTGTTTCAATTGTCGCATCTGCATACACATCCTGCCCCGGCAACCTGGTTACCTTTACTGCCACTCCAACCAACGGAGGTTCTTCACCCGTTTATAACTGGTTTGTCAATGGAATATTGATTGGTACAAATAGTCCGGCTTATTCGTATACGCCGGTTTCAGGCGATCTTGTCACCTGTGTCATGACATCAAGCGCCGGTTGTACAACCGGGAATCCGGCCAGCTCGAATGAGATAACCATGACCGTCGCACCTTATGCCCCGGTGAGTATCAGTATAACTGCATCTGCAAATCCTTCCTGTAACGGGATACCGGTGACATTTACAGCCACCGCGGTCAATGGTGGTACCTTACCGGAATATGCCTGGGTAGTCAACGGAACGGGCGTGGGTACCAACAATCCTGTATTTACCTATACCCCAACCCAGGGTGATGTGGTGAGTTGTATGCTTAATTCAAATGAGTTATGTGCAACAGGAAATCCCGCGAATTCCAATTCAATATTCATGAATGTTAGTCCATCGGGCATAGCAGGTGTTTCAATTACCAGTTCGAACAACCCTGTTTGCCAGGGAACACTCGTCACCTATACGGCAACGCCGGTTAACGGTGGAACAGCCCCCGAATATCAATGGTCCGTCAATGGCGTCAATGCTGGCTCAAACGGCCCTGTTTTTTCCTATGTTCCTGAAAACGGGGAAGTCGTGACCTGTGCTATGGTTTCAAATTCTTTATGTTCGACAGGCAATCCGGCAAGTTCAAATCCTATCGTCATGTCTGTCAGCCCGGTATTGGCTGTTAGTATTTCGATCGCTGCTCAATCAAATCCTGTATGTCAGGGCAGTTCGGTGATTTTTACTTCAACGTCAATAAATGGCGGATCGACCCCTTCTTATCAATGGAAAGTAAATGGGGGGAATGTTGGAACTAATAGCTCGATTTATACCTATCTGCCCGCCGACAATGACGTTGTGACCTGTACGTTGAACTCAAGTGCCATGTGTACGACAGGAAATCCGGCAGTCTCCGATCCGGTTACCATGAGTGTCAGTGCTTCGCTTACTGCAGAGGTCAGCATAGTAGCATCGGCAAACCCGGCCTGTACCGGTGTTCCTGTTGAATTCACTGCCACCGCGGTCAACGGAGGCACAAATCCGGTTTATGAATGGCGTGTCGACAATATTAACATGCCGGGAGCTACGAATTCCACCTATAGTTATTCTGCAACCAGTGCTTATACGATCAAGTGCATCCTTACCTCAAATAATGGTTGTCCGCCTGTTAATACTGCCGTCTCAAATGTGATTTCGATGGGGGTTACGGATCTTCTGCCGGTCAGCGTTTCCGTTGAAGTATCTGCAAATCCGTCATGCCAGGAAGCATTTATTACTTTTATCGCCACCCCTGAAAACGGGGGAACATCACCTCATTTTCAATGGAAGGTCAATGGCATAAATGCAGGATCTGATGGTCCCGCCTATACCTATTCACCCATCACAGGGGACAATGTTACCTGTGAACTGACTTCGAGCGCCTTATGTGCGGCCAATAATCCATCGACCTCAACACCGGTCATAATGACCGTATATCCGATCGTAACCCCAACCATCTCTGTCACAACCCCCGACAATCCCGTTTGCCCCGGGACACAGGTTGCCTTTACCGCGGTTACTTCGAATGGTGGGACATCTCCGGTTTATCAATGGATGAAGAACGGGATAAATATCGGTACGAACAACCCGGTATTGAATTTAATCCCGATCGACGGAGACCTGATATCCTGCAAACTGACTTCAAGTTTGTTGTGTGTAACCGGAAATCCTGTGACCTCTGCCGAGTTGATCATGCATACCAATTCACCGTTACCGGGTTCCATTTCAATTTCAGCCTCGGCAAATCCTTTTTGCCAGGGGAGTACCGTAACGTTTTCATCGTCAATTTTGAATGGGGGAGGATCGCCGGTTTATCAATGGAAAAAAAACGGGATTGTCGCAGGCGGGAATAGTCCCGCCTATTCGTATATCCCGGTAAATGGAGATTATATCACCTGTACCCTAACATCCAGTCTGACCTGTACGACCGGACCGGTCACCTCAAACCCGATTTTGATGCTGGTGCAATCAACCGTACCGGCATCCATCAGTATTGCCGCATCAGAAAATCCGGTTTGCGTGGGTAATTCCGTTACTTTTAATGCGACCCCCGTTAATGGCGGTTCGATACCGGCATATCAATGGAAAATAAATGGTGTAAACGCGGGAACCAATAGTTCCGCCTTAACCTATGTCCCGACAGACGGAGATTTTGTAACGTGCATACTGACTTCCAATGCCGGCTGTGTAAGTGGTAGTCCGGCGACTTCATCACCGGTGATCATGGCGGTGAGTTCCGGTATGCCCGCGAGTGTCAGTATAATCACCGGCACCAACCCTTTTTGCCAGGGTACTTCAGTGAACTTTACCGCGACTCCTGTAAATGGAGGCCCGACACCATTATACCAATGGCAGGTAAATGGGATCAATATGGGACCTCTTACCGGAAACCCTGTCTTTACCTATATACCGGCAAACAACGATGTGGTGACTTGTTTATTAACGTCAAACGCCAGTTGCATCAGCGGCACTAACCCGGTATTGTCAAACCAGATCATGATGACCGAAGCGGCCTCACTACCTGTTGGTGTCACCATCGCTGCATCAGTCAATCCGGCCTGCCAGGGAACGCCCGTAACTTTTACAGCGACACCGGTCAATGGAGGAAACACTCCTTTATATCAATGGATCGTTGACGGGTCAAATATATCCGGAGCCACCAATGCCACTTATACTTTTGGGCCAACCAACGGGAATGTGATCACCTGCATGGCAACCTCCGATCTGGGTTGTGCATCCGGAAATCCTGCTGTTTCTCCCGGCATCACCATGACGATCATTGCCACGGTCATGCCATCTGTTTCAATTACACCTTCAGTCAATCCTGCCTGTGCAGGAACTTTGGTGACATTTACTGCTTCAGTAAGCAATGGCGGCCCTTCCCCGGGTTTTGTCTGGCGGGTGAACGGGGTCGTGGTAAGCGGGGCGACCAATTCATCCTATTCGTATGTTCCGCAGCTCTATGATGTTGTGACCTGTCAACTGACGTCGAATGCAGAATGCAACATTGGGATCCCCGTTCTTTCGAACCAGGTTGCGATGATGGTCAATGCAGAACAATATGTTGGTGTGATCATCACAACGCCTTCACTTTCCTTTTGCGCAGGAAGCCAGATTACTTTTACAGCGACGGCAGTGAATGGAGGCACCTCACCAACCTACCAGTGGCAGGTTCAGGGAGTGCCACAGCCGGGAGCGACGAATTCAACGTATACCTATCAGCCGGTAAATGGTGATGTGGTGACATGTGTTCTCTGGTCGAACCAAACCTGCATTGTTAATGCTTCAAACCCGGCTACTTCAAATTCCCTGTTAATGGTTACGGGTAGTTTGACGCCCGGAATATCAATTTCAGCCGACCACAACCAGATATGCCCGGGAACTTCGGTGGTTTTTACAGCCGTGCCGGTCAATGGGGGACCGTCGCCGTCGTACCAGTGGAAGAAAAATGGGATAAATACCGGAAATAATCAAAGCACTTATGAATATGCTCCGCTAAACGGAGATCAGATCAGTTGTGTGTTGACATCAAACCTCAGTTGTATTGCAGGAGCAACCGCAACATCGGATACAGTCATAATGATCGTGAACCCCGCGATACCTGTATCTGTTGTGGTTACTGCGGCAACAAACCCATCCTGCCTCGGTGCCACCGTGTGCTATTTTGCTGAAGTTGTGAATGGCGGTACTTTTGCAAGATATCGCTGGATAGTGAATAATGTTGTTAAAAGTTCTCTGATAAACAATCCTTCCTATTGTTATGAACCGGTAGATGGGGATATCGTAAAGTGCCAGGTCATCTCTGATACGACCTGTCCGACCCCAAATCCCTGCACCTCCGTTCCGGTCGTGATGGTAGTGCTGCCAATATCCGCTCCGTCTGTGGTTGTTTCAGCTCCGGGAAACCTGGTTTGTGAAGAAACTGTGGTAACTTTTACAGCAACACCTTTTTTTGGAGGAAGTGCACCAGCTTATCAATGGAAGGTAAACACACAGGACGTGGATGGAGCGACAGATGCCACCTATTCGTATGCGCCCATGGACAGTGATGAGGTGACCAGCCAGATGACCTCCAATGCCAGCTGTATTTCGTCAAGTACTGTTCTGTCACTGCCATTCCCGGTGACTGTTACCCCTAACATCCCGGTGAGTGTTTCAATAGTATCCTTAACAAATCCCGTTTGCCAGGGCATGGCAGCGACTTTTATAGCTACTCCGCTTAACGGTGGCTCGATTCCGGCATATCAATGGATGGTGAACGGCATCAATTCCGGAATAAACAGCTCTGCCTTCGTTTATATCCCTGTGGATGGGGACGTTGTATCCTGCCAGTTAACTTCAAATGTTGCCTGTACGACCGGAAATCCTGCCATTTCAAATCAGGTTACCGTCTCAGTATTACCGACCATACCGGTAAGTATAACGATCGAACCTTCATCAACTCCTTTATGCCAGGGTCAGTCAATAACTTATACGTCCACGGCTGTGAACGGAGGAACCAATCCACTTTATCAATGGCTGGTAAATGGAATGATCGTGGGCGGAAACACATCAACATATACTTACGTGCCTTCTTCAGGTGACGCAGTGGCCTGCCATCTGACCTCAGATATCATATGTGCCACCGGAAATCCTGCCTTGTCAAATGAAGTCGTCATGAATTTTCCACCGTATTTGCCGGTAAGCATATCCATCACCTGTCCGACAAATCCGGTGTGCGAGGGAATCCAGGTAACCTTCAATGCAGCTCCGGTTAATGGTGGTGCCACACCTGCTTATCAGTGGAAAAATAACGGTATAAGCATCAACGGGGCGACCAATGCGGTATTCAGCAATTTACCGGTAACCGGTAACGTGATCACCTGCGAACTGACTTCCAGCGAAACTTGTACAAACAACAATCCTGCGACCTCAAATTCGATCACCATGTCTGTTCTCCCGATAAAGATATCCTCTGTAACTATTGTTCCATCCGTTAATCCGGTATGTGAAGGCAATGAGGTGACCTTTACTGCATTTCCGGTCAACGGGGGATCTTCACCTGTGTATCAATGGTATAAAAACGGAACTCCTGCCGGAAGTGGTCTTTCGACCTTTACATTCGTACCTGTTGATGGAGATCAGGTATATTGCATGTTGACTACCAGTATAACCTGTGTGACCCAACCGACCGCAACTTCAAACACCGTGACCGTGGAAGTCGAGCAAAACATTGATCCGACAGTTAGTATTGCTGCTTCTGCATTTCCAGCATGCGAAAACCAACCTGTCCTGTTTACTGCAACAGCCCAGTATGTTGGTGTGAACCCGGTGTACCAGTGGATCGTGAACGGATTCAACGTTGGCAGTAACAGTCCCGGTTACACATATGTTCCGACCGAAGGAGATCAGATCAGTTGCCAGTTTGCATCAAGTTATTCATGTGCCACAGCAGTTACAGTCACTTCGAACGTAATCATCATGGAGGTGGATCCGATGCTGCAGATCAGCATTTTGATCGACTGCCAGTCCAACCCGGTTTGCCAGGGAGATGCGGTTACTTTTACAGCCTCTCCCGTAAATGGCGGTACTTCACCTGCTTATCAGTGGAAAAATAATGGGATAGATATGATTGGGGCGACGAATGTGACCATGAATTACGTGCCCGCCAACAACGATGTGATAACATGCGAGCTGACATCAAGTGAAACGTGTGTTATAAGCAACCAGGCCACATCAAACACTTTCACGATGATGGTGGCTTCATCGTTCGATGTTTCAGTTGCCATTGCAACCCTGGATAATCCGGCCTGCGTGGGTACTGAGGTGACCTTTACGGCTACTCCATTCTTCGGAGGGAACCTGCCCTCCTATAAATGGTTTGTCAATAACATTGAACAGCCGGGTGAAACCACTTCAACTTTTTCATTTTACCCGGATGATGGCGATTTGGTTGAATGCAGCATGACATCACAGTTGTCCTGTGGAACGCCTGATCCGGCGATATCCAACGGGGTAACCATGGCAGTGTTTGGCACTCCCGTGGGAGCCTCGATTACGGCCGATCCCGTGGGACCTGTGTGTGCGGGCACTGTGATCACCTATACATGCTTTCCGGTAAATGGAGGTACTGGTCCTACTTTCCAATGGAATGTGAACGGGGTGCCGGTGCCCGCGACAAATAACCCTGTTTTCAACTATGCACCATCAGACCTTGAATCGATTACCTGTACTTTAAATTCGAACGCGACATGTATTTTAGGTAATACAGTGACCTCTGAACCGATCATTGCCTCCGTCTTTCCTGTTTTACCTGTTTCTGTTGAAATAAATACAAGTACCGGCAATGTGATATGTTCGGGAACAATAGTGACATTTATTACCATACCCGTCAATGAAGGCACATCACCGCAGTATCAATGGATAGTCAATGGAAGCAATGTGCCGGGAGCAACCAACCCGACATATCAGTATTCCCCGCTAGGCAATGATGAAATTTCCTGTATGCTGACATCAAGTGTAACTTGTGCGACCGGTAATCCGGCCATATCCAACCCGGTGATCATGACTGTGAATCCTGTGGAACCAGTCAGTGTTGTCATTGATGCCACGGATATGACCGTTTGTGAAGGTACTACGGTAACCTTCACTGCAACACCGGCTAATGGAGGGGCAAGTCCCGCGTATCAGTGGAAGATCAATGACCTGGATATCCCCGGCGCTACGGATGCCATCTTTGCCTATGTCCCTGCCAACAATGATGCAATAACCTGTGTGCTGACCTCTGATATTACCTGCCCGTCAGGAAATCCGGCCACCTCCAACACATTGACCATGATGGTTGACCCGATCGTACAGGTCAGTATTCTGATTTCCGCATCAGCCGTAACTGTATGTGAAGGGACGCAGGTAACATTTGATGCAACACCTTCAAATGGTGGCACAATCCCTTCATATCAATGGAGGATCAATGCCATTGATATCAATGGTGCCACCGATGCCATTTATTCATTTATCCCGTTAAACAACGATGCAATTACCTGTGTGCTGAACTCCAATGCTCCCTGTCCTGAAGGTTCGCCGGCTACCTCAAACACGGTGAACATGACCGTGAATATGCCGGAGCCGGTCAGTGTCACCATTGAATCATCCGCTAATACGGTTTGTGCAGGAACGATGGTATCAAGTACGGCGACTCCTGTAAATGGAGGTACGACACCCGCGTACCAATGGAAGTTAAACAATGTGGATATCAATGGAGCTACTGACGCATCCTATTCCTTTATCCCGTTGAATAATGATGTACTGTCCTGTGAAATAACCTCCAACGCGGTTTGTCCGGTTGGTAATCCGGCGGTTTCCAACACGGTGACCATGACCGTGAACCCCGTGGTACCTGTCAGTGTTGTCATTGATGCCACAGAAATTACCGTTTGTGAAGGTACTCCGGTGACCTTTACCGCGACGCCATCCAACGGAGGGACATCACCCTCGTTTCAATGGAAGGTCAATAACCTGGATATCAACGGCGCCACCGATGCCACCTGGTCCAATGCCCCGGTCAACAATGATGCGGTCACCTGTATCCTGACCTCCAGCGAAACCTGCCCGACAGGTAATCCGGCCACATCAAATGTGTTGACAATGACCGTGGATCCTGTTGTACAGGTCAGTGTTACGATTGCAGCTTCAGCCATAACCGTGTGTGCAGGGACCCAGGTGACCTTTGAAGCAACACCTTCCAATGGTGGAACAATCCCCGGATATCAATGGAAGGTCAACAACATTGACATTAACGGAGCCACCGGCGCCATTTATTCATATATTCCGCTAAACAATGATGCGGTTACCTGTGTGCTGATCTCCGGTGCAGCCTGTCCGCAAGGTTCGCCGGCTACATCGAACCTGATAAGCATAACCGTGAACGCGCTGGAACCTGTCAGTATCCTGATCGAAGCTTCAGCCGGTGCGGTTTGCGAAGGTACAATGGTACTGTACACAGCGACACCATCCAATGGCGGCCCATTACCTCAATACCAATGGAAGGTCAACAATATTGATATCATGGGTGCTACCAATGCCACCTGGTCATATGTCCCGGTCAACAACGACGCGATAACCTGCATCCTTACCTCCAACGCGCTTTGTCCGACAGGTAATCCTGCTGCTTCCAACACATTGACCATGACCGTTGACCCAAGTTTCCCGGTCGGAATCAGCATCGTTGCAAATCCGCCGGGTACGCTCTGTTCCGGAATTCCAATTACCTATTCGGCAACGATCCTGAATGGAGGTTCCTTACCGCAGTATCAATGGAAGGTCAACGGGGGAAATGTCGGCGCGAACCTGCCCTCATATACCTACCAGCCTGCTGATAACGATATCATAACCTGTGAACTGACCTCGGATCTGGGATGTACCACGGGTAATCCGGCCACCAGCAATCAACTGGTCGCTTCGATCAGCACGGCGCCTTTGGTGACTTATACGGTTTGTCATGATGTTGAAACGGCCATAAATGGCAAACCGTTCAGGCTTCGGGGCGGACTCCCGCTGGGAGGGATATATTCCGGGAATGGTGTTAATTCTCTAACCAGTATGTTCGATCCCCTGGTAGCCGGAGTGGGGATCCACACTGTTACATACACCTACACGAATTCAGAACTTTGCACGGCAACCAGTTCGCTTAACATAAACAACCATGATGCGACGCTTGTCAATTGTTCAAATCCCAGTTTCAATGATATACGAGATGGCCAGGTATATCCCATCGTTCAGTTAGGAAGTCAGTGCTGGTTTGCCGCTAATCTGAATTACGGTATTATGAGTAATTCATCTGATCCTCAGACAGATAACTGCACAAACGATAAATATTGCCTGAATAATTCTGAAGCTAATTGCATGTTGTACGGTGGCCTTTATCAATGGGATGAGATGATGCGGCATGGTCCGGCTATGGATGGCCACCAGGGATTATGTCCGCCGGGATGGCATGTGCCAGACAATGCAGAATGGGCGGTCTTATTCGATTTCTATGGCGGCCAGTCTGAGGCAGGCACGTCGCTGAAAATACCCGGACCCGGCAGTTTCAACACATTGCTGGGAGGCGTATTGTATCAGGATCATACGGCATGGTCATACTATCTTCCGGATTTTACTGCAACTTTTTTCTGGACTTCCGATCCCGTGGGTCTATGGCAGGCGACATCCCATGGATTGAACAGCAAGGTGGCATCGGTTTCAGATTATCAATCGGGCCGGGGCAATGGATTTTCAGTACGATGTTTACTGGATAGTCCATAACTGATCCTTGGAAGGACGATCGCGAGGATTTTTTTAACCGACTCATCAATGGAAAGCAGATCCGTACGTATTTCAATGTCAATATTCCCGGGGATTTCAAAAGGGGAGTCGATTCCCGTGAAATCTTTTATTTCACCACGGCGGGCACGGGTGTACAATCCTTTGATGTCGCGCTCTTCACAAACTTTCAATGGCGCGTTGACATATACTTCTATAAAATCGTCCTTGCCAATGATCCGGCGGGCCATTTCCCGGATTTCTTCGGTAGGACTTATAAAACAGTTAATGGTGATTACCCCGCAATTCACGAATAATTTGGAGATCTCCGATATCCTTCTGATGTTTTCGAACCGGTCGGTTTCGGTAAAACCCAGGTTGTTGTTGATCCCCGACCTGATGTTGTCCCCGTCGAGTACCTGTGTGACAAAACCTTTGTCGAACAGTGCCTCTTCAAGATATTTCGCGAGCGTCGTTTTTCCTGCGCCCGAAAGACCCGTAAGCCATATGACCTTTGACCGTTGGTTCAGCAATGTTTCTTTTTCAGCTCTGCCCAGTATCTCATGGAATACCGGGAATATATTTTTACTGCTTGATGGCATGACCGGATGTAACTGTTTAATAAATTCGGCTGCAAAGATAATCGTTCTTCCAAAATAAATTGTAACCAATTATATTAGAAACCGTATGACAGTAATGGCCCATGAGTTTCCTTGTATGAAATCCTGTTATAAGCGGACTCTTCATTGGTTAAAAAACTGCTTTTTATGGTTTAACCTGTTGAAAATATGGAACTATGGTGAAAGTTTTTTTATTTATCGTGCAATTGATCCTGATCAATAGTTTAGTGTTTTCTCAGGTGGGGATCAGCAACGACGGCAGCCAGCCCGATAATTCAGCGATGTTTGATATAAAATCGACAAACAGAGGTTTTTTACCCCCAAGGATGACAATCGCCCAGCGAAATGCGATCATCACACCGGTTGCGGGATTGGTCATTTATAATACCGACATGGATTGTATCGAGTTTTATACCGGACCGGCTGATGGATGGACTTGCCCGTGCAGCAGCTTTGGAAGCGTGGATTGCAGCGATGCCATGGTGCATGGATCTTATACTGCAGGAACGCCTCTTACAACATCAAATAGTATAACGGTTACGGTTTCCATACTTAAAACAGGGGGTTTTCATATTTCAACCTTTCCTGTTAACGGCTACTATTTTTCTGCAGGCGGCATTTTCACGATTACCGGCGAACAATCAGTCGAATTATACGGCACCGGAACTCCGGTCGTTGCTGGAACAGACGAACAGTACCTTCATTTCGGGTCGTCGGTCTGTGCCATTTCGGTTGTTGTACAGGATGTTGTCCCTCCTCAATTTTTCAGAAGCGGTATTTTTCTGCATCATTCAACGGGATTGAATATCTGGGGCCCGAATGGCAGTACGACCAGTATCCCGCAGGAGATGACCGCGTACAATACCGCGCATGGTTACGCCGGTTCAATGGCAGTGACCATGACTGAAGAATGGTGGACCCCGGGCGACAACGAATGGGTTACACAGCATGCATTTTTTGAAGATCCAAGTCCGGTGACCGGCATCGGTTATTACCTGCCCGATCATAAAATTATCGTCATCAAATCATGCTTCCCCTCATCAGCGATGACCGCGGTGGGCGAGCCGTCCGATACTCTGAATCCCGGGTTGAAAACAGTTTACAATTACAAATGGCACTGGAGGCATATCATTCAGGTAATGGCGTTGCATCCTGAAAACTTCTTTGTAATCTGGACCAACGCGCCACTCGAACCCTATTCAACGAATATTTCTGAAGCCGAACTGTCAGGACAATTCTGCACCTGGGCTAACGACACGCTCGCGCAGGGACTTGATCCCGTGGTGGGCACTTTCCCGGCTAACGTGTACATATTTGATTTTTTTCATAAACTCACCGGATCAAACGGGATGATGCTCGAAATGTATGCTGCCTCACCTGGCGACAGTCACCCCAATGCTGCTGCAACGCAATTGGTTGCGCCCCAATTCGTTCAGGAGATATTCAACGCTTCCATCGGGTACGAAGCAATCGTGCCGTTTAATCCGGTCTTTTACGACAAAAGAAAATGAACAGTGGAGTCCAGAAAACACTTTAAAAACGGGGCGGTTCCGAAAAGCCAGATGAGTAGGGGAACTTAAAATCGAAAAGATGAAAATAAAACTGTTACTCGGGATTATCTTATTTGGATTTGCATTGGCGACCACTGCCCAGATCACTATCAACCGGAGTGATTTTGGAAGTCTGATCGGTGCCAGCATCGTGCAGGCAAACGACACATCCAATCTGAATACATTATCAGTTGGAAATGCCGGAGCAAATCAAACCTGGAACCTGACAGGGATCAGTAACGATTCCCAGGATACGATCATGTTCAAGAGTCCGGCAGGTACGCCTTGTGCAGGTGAATACCCTACAGCCACGATGGCCCTGTTTGACAGCGGCGGATATATTTTTCTACATGATGACCAAACTGTCATTGAAGTGCTGGGAGCCTGCATGGTCTTTAATCCGCCTGATTTTATGTCGATGTCGTTTGAGCCCCCGCGAAAACAGGTGACGTTCCCTTTTACCTACACTACATCCTTTTCAGGACAATCAAAAGGAGTGATCCAGTTTGCGAGCACCACCCCACCTGCTGATTCCATAAGGATGGTTCAGACCATCACCTATTCCAGCACGATTGACGGGTGGGGAAACGTGACCACCCCAATTGACACGTATCCTTCACTACGTCAGAAATATACCCAATACCAGGTCGATAGTTCCTATATTCATATTCCTGCCACCGGATGGCATCCGGTAGCCTTTCCATACATCGATACGACCATTGAATACAGTTGGTGGAGCCAGCATAATCCGTTTATTGCAACAATATACACTGACGGTAGTGGAAACATCCTCGGAGCCGGTTACCTTATATCGTCGAATGTCGGAACAGAAGAGATCCCGGACAATTCATCTTCCGCTTCATTTTATCCGAATCCTTCAAACGGGAAATTTGCACTTGCTTTAAATAAAAGCAACATCAATTCCATAGAGGTATTCAACCTGATGGGCGCAAAAGTGTTATCGATCCCCGTTTTCGACCGGCAAATATCTGATCAACTTGATCTTACCGATTTTCCCAAAGGCATCTATTTTATAAAAATATATGCCGGTGAAAAAAGTCACACGGAGAAAGTGGTCGTACGATGACGTCTTATGAAGATCTCTCCATCCTGACTTCTGACATTTAGTGCGGAACAACGCGAAGTACGAAGTCCGAAGTACGAAGTCCGAAGTAAGTTGTACGAATGACGAAGTACAAAGTTTGGGATCAGCCGGCCGTGGTTCGTCCTTCGAACTTTGTACTTCCCACTTTCGTTTGTACTTCGTCATTTGTACTTCGTACTTCGTATTTAAAATAGGTGGCAGTACGGTAAAAGTCACAATTATGAATTTTATATCATTCAAATTCAATTACTTGGAAAATGTCAACACGCTAAGATTAAGAAGCGTCAGAAGTCAGGATATTCCGGAAGGTCTGACAATGGATGCGATGAACTTTAAATATTTATTATTTTTGAACCCGGACATTTGCAAATCTTAGTATGATGAAGCCAGTTTTACGAATTAAGACAATCAACCGTATTATCGGTGTTTATGCAATCCTGGGAAGTATGGCTTTTTTTATCATCCAGACAGGCAAACTCTTTTTCCCCACTAGGGCAGAAGTTGAAATGAAAGAGCTTCCCTTTGGATTTTTTGATTGGGGATTTGTCTGGTCCGATACCCTCATTGCAGGTCCGTTACTGTTAATCGGGGGTATATTCCTGTTCCTCAAAAAACAAAGGATCAACAGGGTGGGACAGTTGTTTGCTTTCACAGGATTTACGATCAATCTTTATGGAATTTTGGTTTTCTGGATCGGTATGGCGGCATCAGGAAAGCCGGTTCATGGCATGTTACTTTGGTCGAATGTGATCCTGACCTTTCTCGGGATGCTTTCCATGATTTTCCTGGCAATTCAAAATTCAAAGACCCATCAACAGGAAGAAGAAGCTCACCAGGATTAAAAACCAATCAATTTGCTTCCCTGGTTTCATCTTACCTCATCTGCCACTTTGAGTATTTCCGCACTCTTGCCAAATTGTATAAAGAAATCAATGATTTCTATATGATGGTTATTAACAAGCCCTGGATGCCCCTGAGGTCAAGTATCAAATACCCTGCTCTGATTCTGACAAGCCTTTCCGGGAACCTTGAAGATTCAAACTTTGATACCATACTTGATATGATCAATGGAGGGTTCCTGATCACAGGGCAACAGGGTAAGATACATGACTTTTCCGGAGAGGTTCAGGTTCTTTCTGAGATGAAGCAGATCGGGACCGGTGTTTAATAATGATTTTGGTGTTATGTGTTCTTTTAGACTTCATGATTATAATGATTTAGAATACGATTCCTCCAAATGGAAGTATAGGTACGAGTGGGATTTTTCCCATTTAAGATTTCTCTAATGAATATAAAACCTCCTGACTTCTGACATTTAGTGCGGTACAACGCGAAGTACGAATGACGAAGTACAAAGTTTGGGATTAGCCGGCCGTGGTTCGTCCTTCGAACTTTGTATTTCCCACTTTCGTTTGTACTTCGTACTTTGTACTTCGTACTTTGTACTTCGTACTTAATATGGGCGTTAGTGCGGTAAAAGTCACAAATATGAATTTTATATCATTCAAATTCAATTACTTGGAAAATGTCAACGTACTAAAAATAAGAAGTGTCAGAAGTCAGGAATATAAACAATTCAAGAGCTTGAAAAAATAAAACCTTGGTGACCACATGTCGAACCTTGAATTGGTTTTAAATATGCTGGCAAAAGCCACAACAACAGAAATTTCTAAATAAAAGAAGCCTGTAGGTATTGAAAATAATCGAAAAATTGCAAGACAGGGAGGCATAATTGCAGGAAATACGCGCAGGGCGAAAGAGGAAAAGTCCGGAAAGTAAATAGTGACCCGTCAAAAATCAAAACAATTGACACAGAAGAGAAACAAGGAAATCGAGGACGGTCAGTAAGTAACGGTCCAATCCCGCAGCCGTCTGGTTAATCGAAAATGCGTCCATGCCGGGGGAGAAAAAAAAGATCGTCAGAATTTTTTACCGTGTAAATTGACAATATGTTTTTTTGTATTAATTTAGGTCCGAATTTAAACTCAGGAACATGAAACAACTTATCTTTTTTATTTCCATCCTTTTTGCATTTCTGCCCGGGAAGTCCCAGACAGAACTATCGGCATTTAACCTGACAGGCAGCGGGTATTCCACAACCACTGCCACCGATTACCAGTGCCTGGGTATCAATCCCGCCAACCTGGGATGGACCTGGAATGACCGGAGTATAAACCTCAGCATCCTGGAATCCGGAATTTCCGTTTATGCAGAGCCACTCACCAGGCCACAGGTTGTCAGGGACCTGTTCGACAACAACCTTGAACTGACCATGGAGGAAAAACAACAGGCTGCGCTGGACTTCATCGACAAACGTATTGCCTCCAACATCGCCATTACCTGGCTTGGTATTTCATTCCAGGATGATAAGATCGGCGGTTTTGCATTTTCTATCCGGGAACGTCTCTCGTGGAATTCCGTACTGAACGGGAAAGGCGCTTCCTTTCTTTTCATGGGATATAACGATCCCTATTTCGATTCGCTGGTCGGCCAGCAGAACGGCGATACGATCGGGTACTCGTCAAATCCGGCGGATGCTTCTATCCTTTATGAGGGAACCACTCAGAATTTCCTGTGGACGAGGGAGTACAACTTCGGTTACGGGAGGATCATCATTGATAAAAAGGATATCAAATGGTACGGGGGCATCGGTTTTAAATACATGACCGTGTATGCCGGGACCCAGTACCATAACGCGACCGGTAATGGCGTTGTAGGCTTTTCAGCCCTTGCTCCCCTGTTCAACGTGGAATTCGACGAGCCCACCCCTTCACAGCTATCCGGATCGGGAATGAAAAAAGTCGGTACGGGATGGGGGATCGACATCGGGACCACGATCCAGCTCTTTGATAAAATAAAGATCGGGCTGGCGGTGAACGACATCGGCAGTATCAAATATACCGGTAATGTTTACGAGGGGTACGAAACCCGTGTTTGGAAAATCGAATCAGGAGGATTGAACAATTACAATATCTTCAGGCAGGGACAACTCATTTCGGCGGACAACCCCCCGGGATATCCGGAAATGTGGCAGGGACTCCCGGGCAAGACATTTAAAAACCCGATGAATTTTCGTGGCGGCGTAAGTTATCGCGTGGTCAGCCAGGTAGAGATCGGGATGGATGTTGCCCTGCCACTCGTTAAAGAAGTTCCGGGAGTCTATGAGAAGGTTATATTTGGTTTTGGCGGAAGGTATGATCCGGCAAAATGGGTGGAACTCTCCGCTGGGGTCGTCAGTGGCGGGAAGTTTGGTACCAATATGCCATTTGGCGTGACATTCTTCCCGGTCCGGGGAGGAACAACCTGGCAACTCGGCCTGGCCACCCGCGACCTGATCACCCTTTTTAACAGCAAGAACCCCACCGTGTCAGTTGCCATGGGATTCATGCGGTTCAGCTTTGGGAACAAAAGGACTGCGGTAGTCCAAATGCCTCAATAATGAGGTGCAAAGTGTAAAACGAAAAGTGCAAAGTGTAACCTCATACACTTTGCACTTCGCATTTGTCTTGTGATCAGCCTGGGACTTGGACGGATTCACTGTTTCGCATACGTACTTGGGACTTTCAAGGTATACTATTTGCCACTGTATCAGATTTGTGTAATTTCAAATTTCCAATAGGTCATTCAACAATACTCCCATAAGTTTCAAATGTCTCCCGCCAGCGAATATGCATAATACAATGGCAGGAATACCAGTCTCTGTTCACGAAGCTCGCCGTACGGGGCTGTCGATAATACATATCCTGTTTCAATATGCGGGTATTTTTCCAGTAACAGATGCATGCTCCTCAATTTTCCGGCAGCTCCGCCTTTAATTTCAACCGGGAAGATTTTATTCCCTTTTGATAAGATATAATCCACCTCCGCCGAACTGCTTTTTGCCTCCCTTGCCCAATAATACAACTTTTCTCTGCCTGATGAAAGGAATTCCTGTCCGGCAAACTGTTCGGCGAGTGCCCCATTATACATCGATAGGAGATCATTTTTAGTATATTCGATATCAGGTGGAAGATTATTGAGTGACCTCATTAAGCCTGTGTCCACGATCAAGGCTTTGAATTTCTTTTCCGAAGCCGTGCTTTCGAATGGCAGGGAGGCCACAGAAGCAGAGGAGATCCTGGTGATCACCCGGGCAAGCGAAAGTAATTCAAGAGCCTTCTTATTGGTCGGACCTGTGAATTCTTCGGATAAACCGGAATATTTGACCTGATGTCCGATATTTCTTGCGATCGAGCTTAAGGCATGATTAAGACTTCTTTTATCTGTATAGGGTGAATATTTTGAGAAATCCTGGCGATAGGTTTCCATAAGATCATTCTGAATCTTAAAAACCGCCGTCAAGCTGTTGGAATTCCTCCACTGATCTACACATTCCGGCATCCCTCCGATAAACATATATTGTCTCAGCGTGTCAAGAAGCGTGGAATGGATCGTATCCGATAGCCGGACAGGTTTTTCGACAAGGAGGTCGGCAAGTTTCTCTTTTCCGGTATTCTTAAGAAATTCATAGAAGTTCATAGGGGTCATATTCAAGATGCTCACCCTTCCAACCGGAAAAGATATTTTCTGCATGGTGAACTCAAGAAGTGATCCGGCTGCGATCAAATGCAGTTCGGGCATCTCTTCGTAGAAGTACCGTAATGACATGATAGCTTTTGGCACTACCTGGATCTCATCAAAAAAAAGTAAATCCGTGGCCGTGTTTATGGACGTATTCAACAGGAGCTCCAGTTCACTGATGATCCGGACCGGGTCAAGGTTTTTCTCAAAAACACCGGCCCATTCCGTATGCTTTTCAAAATCAACCGTATGGATCTTTCCATTAAAATGTGTTTTACCAAAGTTCTGTACCGTGTACGATTTTCCAACCTGCCGTGCCCCCCGGATGATGAGGGGCTTTCTGTTAGGCGTGCGCTCCCATTCTTTCAACTTAAGGGTCAATAATCTTTCCATAGTCGTGATTTTTAGAAATACAAGGCAAATATAGTATAATTACTTTAGAAATACAAGGGTGTTTTGATAATATGTCTTCAGAAAAGAAAGGTAGTAACACGGGGTGTTTCCAACGTGTCACTTATTGTCAGTATCAGATTCTGAATTTCCTGTGGGCTATCATCAGACTATGTAAAGAAAATCGATTTTTCTTAACATATATTGCTACCTTTGTAAAGAAAATAAGAAAATCTTTACACCCCACCCTAAATCCCTCCCCAATTTGGGGAGAGCAGGGAAGGGATAAAAACCTTAGCAATGAAAACCAATACTGCCAATGCTCCATGGCAACCGGGGATTCTACCCCCTAATCCAGAGCTTGAATCGTGGAAGGTCCTGAAAAAGCTGCCATCGGCTCATCGTGCCCTGGCTGAGTTGAAGGGAGTTGCCGGTACTATTCCCAACCAGGCCATATTGCTTAATACATTGGGACTGCAGGAGGCAAAAGACAGTTCTGCCGTCGAGAATATCATTACAACCCAGGATGAATTATTTAAGGCAGGGTTGAATTTAACCGGTTGGCAGACAGTTTCAGCGAAAGAAGTGCAGAACTATGTGGCTGCGCTCAATACCGGTTTCGATCTTGTCAGAAAAAACAACCTGATCACAGCCAATCATATCCTGAAAATCCAGTCAGTTCTCGAACAAAATAAAGCCGGATTCCGGAAGTTACCGGGAACTGTTTTGAAAAATGAACAGACCGGGGAAACTGTCTTTACTCCGCCCCAGGATCATGAAACCATCGTGAAGGCGATGAGCAACCTGGAAAAGTATATCAATAATGACTCCTTGAGCGAAGTGGATTTCCTGGTGAAGGTTGCTGTAATCCATTTCCAGTTCGAGAGCATTCACCCATTCTTTGACGGCAACGGACGTACAGGAAGGATCATCAATATTCTTTATCTTGTTCAGAAGTCTTTGTTAAATCTGCCCATCCTTTATTTAAGCCGATACATAAACAGCAATAAAGCTGAATACTACCATCACTTGCAACAGGTCAGGGAAAATGGAGCCTGGGAACCGTGGATCCTTTTTATGTTGGATGGCATTGAAAAAACATCCATCGATACAATCTCCCTGATAATGGAGATTAAAAATCTGATGATGGATTATAAGCACCGGATAAGGGATGACTACAAATTTTATAGCCAGGAACTGATCAATAATCTGTTCAGACATCCTTATACGAAGATCGAGTTCATTCAAAAAGATCTGAAGGTTTCCCGGATTACAGCTGCAAATTACCTCAATCAGCTATCCAAAGATGGTTTCCTCACGAAAAAGAAGTTGGGGGTTGGGAATTATTATATTAACGATCCTCTGTTTGCTTTATTCTCAAGGGAATAATGCACATGACCTATTCAAGTTCTGAGACAGCAAGGATGATAAGATTAACCAATGAACAAGCCTTCGATCCTTACTTTATAACTTCCATCGGGCAATTTTGTAACGGCGTTTACCAGTCCACTGTGCCTCCATTGTAACATGCAACGACGTGGCATGAACCAGTACCTGCGACCCAGCTCAATTTTTTCCCTGGATTCTTTAATAATCCCCTCATAACCCTGGGCTACGTAATAACCGATGTCAACAAATCCCTCTGAACGCGGTTTGAGAGGTCCGGTTACGCACCAGTTGATCACACCGTTCCGTGGATCAGAATCAGTAACGATTCCGCAATGTGTGATTGGACATCCACATGACATTCCCATGGGACGGCCTATCATGACATCACCTTTTTTTACCCCGAGTTCCTTTACAAGCTGTGGGTTGTAGGGCAAAATCGTTTCCCTTGGGCCCGGCTCACTGCCAAAGCAATCAAGGATGAAATCGAAATCCCGCTTCAGATGATCTTTCCATCCCATTTTTTCACCCGTGTTACCAGCTTCTTTGCAATCAATGCAATTGGGTATGTTCTTTGACTCCGATCCATCGTTCTTCAGATGGATACACATTTTTAGAGAGGTTTCGGAGTTATCAACTGCATTTGCAAATTCATCACAGGTTCTGTACCCGCAAACCCCGCAGTCAAGTTTCGGCAATCGTTCAAGAGTTGTACTTTCCATTACTTTTGTTTCCATGATATCTTTTATTAAATGGTAAATATGTTGGTATTCTTCATGGTTAACGGTTATCGATTGAATTTTCAGAAAAAATTGATGTCAGACTGTTCATCGCTTGCCCAAGTGCATCCGTGAAGGTATCGATATCCTTTTCAGTTGTAAACCTGCCCATGCTGACCCTGATAGCACCTCTGGCCTCAAATGGATTGAGACCGATGGCCTGAAGGACATGTGAAGCATTATGTGTTTTATCATTGGACGAGCAGGCCGACCCAGCCGAAACTGCAATTCCCATTTCATCAAGGAGAAGAAGCAGTCTGATGGTTTCACCTTCCAAGCCGTGAAAACTGAAACTAAGGTGGCCTGGTAAACGCTGATCAGGGTGGCCGTTAATATACGCGTTTGGATATCCTGAGAAAATAAACCTGACCAGTTTCTCTCTAAGGGAAGATAACCTTAACGATTCATTTTTTATATCCTGCATGCATAATTCTGATGCTTTTGCAAAACCCACGATGGCAGGAATATTTTCGGTGGATGATCGCAAACCTGCTTCCTGTCCACCTCCATGCAAAAGTGGAACTATATTGACACCTTTCCTTACATATAAAGCCCCTGTACCTTTTGGGCCATATATTTTATGTGAATTTATCGTGAGCAAATCAACTCCTGTTTCATTCACATTGACGGGAATTTTCCCAAATGACTGACATGCATCCGTATGGAAGTAAACATCGTGGCTTTTACATATCCGGCTGATTTCTTCGATGGGTTCGATGGTTCCTGTCTCATTGTTGGCATGCATGACTGAGACCAGGATCGTTTTTGGATTGATTGACTCTTTCAAGGTTGTCAGGTCGACGATGCCATTTGAATCGACCGGAAGACTGGTGATGAAAAATCCCTGATCAGCAAGCCAATTGCAGGTATTCAGAACGCAATCATGTTCAATGGAGGAAACGATGATATGTCTTCCTTTGTGTCGGTTGGCATGTGCAATGCTCTTCAATGCCCAGTTATTGGATTCAGTTCCACCGGAAGTGAAAAAAAGTTCACTTGGATCAGCCCCGATACATTGTGCGATCACAGTTCTCGAGTCTTCAAGGACTTCCTTTGCCCTTGTGCCAAAATGATGCAGGCTGGATGCATTGCCATACTGCTCATTAAAATAGGGCATCATTGCCTGCATTACCCGTTCGTCGACACAGGTCGTCGCCGCATTATCCAGGTAGATTCTGCTTTTAGCCATACTTTATTTCATTTATTCACCGACATAAAAAAGTTCCTGGTCCATGGTACGTAAGACACCAAAATGATTTTTTGCCCCTATCTCTTTCTTGCCGACACAGATCGTACAGGTACCAACGGGTGGATTCCCCCTCAGGTACATTGGGAATTCCACATCGGTAGTTTTCAGGATCTGCTTTACAATAGGATCAATCCCGATTCCATAAAGTGCATTGCTTTCCACAACTGTGATCTTTTTTGCTGATTCAAGGACGCGGTAACGGAATACTTCACGCTCGGCCTGAGAAATGAGATCAATTTTAGTTTAACTTAAAAACCCGCCGTCTTAGACGGCGGTAATGTATGTTAGGCTTTTAGCCATTTTCTTAAATTTGCCACATGGGCAAATATCGTAAATTAACGCATGTAGTCTATAAATG
>Ga0172368_10001383_pt1 | contig 33502 bp, 21 predicted proteins | sample Lak11m_FD_114540 | JGI IMG/M metagenome (GOLD analysis project Ga0172368, IMG submission 114540) | Freshwater microbial communities from Kabuno Bay, South-Kivu, Congo - kab_022012_11m | ecosystem: Environmental > Aquatic > Freshwater > Lake | place: Democratic Republic of the Congo: South-Kivu...
ATTTTTAGCTCTTTTAGCAAGAATCTGAGGTAAAAATTATTTGATTGGATATGTTTATGAAAAACTGAAGAGGAAAAAGTAATACAAAAAAAAAGGAGGCTGTTTCTATTTCGAGACAGCCTCACAGTTCATCTTATTATTCGTATATTTTTTAAACATCTGTTTTTTTAAGATTAGCCCTGAAGGTGGCAACAGGAAAGACCTATAGGGTTTTTGAGCATTAAGTAATTGCTGTGTGGCGAAGCATTTGCTTCGTCGTCTTTATTTCTCAGGTCTTTCAATTTTAGCTCACTTTAGCTCACTTTAGGCACTTCTTAATAAGCTCTTATCTCTTTCCCCTTAATATAATTAATAAAAGCCGTGTTCACCACTTTGTTGCCTCCCGGGGTGGGGTAATTGCCTGTAAAGTACCAGTCGCCCATGTGGTTGGGGCAGGCTGTGTGCAGGTCTTCGATGGTCTGAAAAACAACTTTCACTTTGGCTTTAATGGAGCGGGAAGTGACCATCTGGGCTATTTTGTCAGAAATCTGGCTTGTTTTGAGGGCATCGTAAATATCTTTTACATAGTTCACCATCTCATTGACAGGGGCATTTTCCTGCATTTTGCATTTGCGGTAAACATCATTAATCACATGTTCCTGCCGTGTTTCTTTAAGCAATTCGATGGCAGCCCTGAAAGCGATAAAATCGCCCAGCTTGGCCATGTCAATGCCGTAACAATCGGGGTAGCGAATCTGGGGTGCCGATGATGCTATAATTATTGACTTGGGATTGAGACGGTCGAGCATTTTAATAATACTTTGTTTTAAAGTAGTTCCCCTTACAATAGAGTCGTCAATAACCACCAGGTTATCCACATCGTCTCTCACAATGCCGTAAGTGACATCGTACACATGTGCCACCAGGTCGTCTCTTTGAGAGTCTTCAGTAATAAAAGTACGCAGCTTGGCATCTTTCACAGCAACTTTTTCGTAGCGCACTTTCATTTTAAGTATTTCGTCTATTTTATCTGAGTTCAGGTTGTGACCCTGGTTTAAAAGCAAGTCTTTTTTAACGCCGTTCAAAAAAATGTTTAACTCGTCAGTAAGGCCATAAAAAGCGGTGGCTGCAGTGTTGGGGATATATGAAAAAACGGTGTTTTCAAGGTCGTGATCGATGGTTTTTAGTATGGCAGGTGCCATCAGGCGACCCAGCAACTTGCGTTCTTTGTAAATATCCTGGTCGGTGCCACGCGAAAAATATATTCTTTCGAAAGAACAGGGTTTGACCTTCTCTGGCGTGTGGCAGGCATATTCTCCAAAATGACCGTCTTTCTTAATAATGAGGGCATTGCCGGGCTTTATTTCCTTTATGTGTTCTATTTTCACATTAAAAACAGTCTGTATCACCGGTCTTTCGGAAGCCACCACCACCACCTCGTCATCGTAATAATAGAATGCGGGTCTGATACCCTGCGGGTCTCTTAGCACAAATGAATCGCCATGGCCCAGCATACCGGCAATGACATAACCACCATCCCAGCTCTGGGAAGCCTGTATGAGTATTTTCTGAATGTCGATGTTTTCGGCAATAAGTGGGGAAATTTCTTTTTTGGTATATCCTTTTCGTCTGTATTCGCGGTACAGCTCCTCATTTTCATCATCAATATAACGGCCTATTTTTTCAAGAATAGTAACGGTATCTGATGTCTCAATAGGGTGCTGGCCTATCTCCACAAGCTTTTCAAACAACTCATTGACATTGGTCAGGTTAAAATTGCCGGCAATGACAAGGTTTTTCGACATCCAGTAGTTTTCTCTGATAAAAGGATGACAATATTCAATCTGATTTTTTCCAAAAGTGCCATAGCGCAGATGCCCCAGAAAAAGCTCTCCTACAAACTCGGTATTGTCTTTCAGCCAGTCAGCATCTCTGAGTCGTTCGGGCACATTGCCCACCGCCTTATGAATCTGTGAATAAACAGAATCGAAAATATCTTTTATGGAAGACGTTGAGTTGGAACGGATACGGTTCATGTATTTCTGGCCGGGCTGCATGTCGAACTTAATAGTGGCCATGCCTGCTCCATCCTGCCCACGGTTGTGTTGTTTTTCCATGAGCAGGTACAGCTTGTTTAAACCATAGAGCGATGTTCCGTATTTTTGAAGGTAATATTCCAAAGGCTTCAAAAGCCTTATCATTGCTATACCGCACTCATGTTTTATGGGACAACTCATTGTTTGTGGTTTCTTTTAAAAATCAATACTTAATAAATGGACAGTTGAGAATGGACAATTGACAATGGATAATGGACAATGGAAGAATACTATTGTTATTTTTTTCCACAGCCGCATTTTTCACATTCTTCAAGGGTCTGAAAAGGAACAACACCCAAACAGCCGCCCCAGCTAAACTCTTTGCATTTGCCTTCTTTTTTATCAAAATAATATTTGGGTATTATGGCTTTGCATGTGCCCTTGTCAGGTACCATATCGCATTTGCTTTTACAAACATTCTCTACAGAGTCTTTGACCATTTTTTCGGCGCTTTTCTTACTGCAACACTTGCAGCCGCCCAAATAAAAAACAGCAATGATGGCCGATACAACCAATACAGATTTCAATAAAGTTTTTTTCATAAAATGTGTTTTTTAAAAATTGTATGATGTTAAGTATTTTTCTGAAAGAAAAAGAAATACAAGTTTACACTTTTTTTGAGGAATTAGAAACTTAATTATTTAATATTTTTAAACATTTCAAATATTTTATCTTAAAATGCTTTTTTAACGTAAATTTGTTTACCACAAAAATGTATTATCATGAAATGCACATGCACTTTCGCACACTAAACGAAATGATTAAACATGTGCATTCCATCTGTAAACAAAAAGTCATTATTAAACAAAAGTTGCAATTATTAATTATAAATATTCAAAATTAAAACAGATGAAAATTAAAACGATTTTTATTTTATTTCTTTCCTTTTCATTTATTCAATTTGTTAAAAGTCAGACTGTTGATAAAGACTACAGAGATGGTATCGTGTATTTGAAAGTTAAAACAGGCGGTTCTCAAAACCTGAAAGAGTGGCAAAGTGACAAAGATGGCATTGAAGCCTTATCTGAGCAGCCACAGATTTCGATGTTGGCGCGCACCTACTGTTTTACGGCTATAGAAAAGCGTTTTCGTACGGCAGCCTTACAAAATATTTACAAAATATCTTTTTCAAAAATTAATGATATTGACAAACTTGTGCGTGAATTAAACAGCTTGCCTAATACTCAATATGCCTGTAAAGTGCCCATATACCGACCCCTTTTTACCCCCGACGATGTGCATCCCAATCAGTGGTACATGAGTTTGATTCAGGCTTATCAGGCATGGGACATAACATTGGGTAAAGCGTACGTAAAAGTAGCTATTGTTGACGATGCTGTAAAAATATCGCATCCCGATTTGTCGCCAATTATTTATCACAACACCAACGAAGTGCTCGACAGTATTGATAATGACGGTAATGGTTTTGTGGATGATATAAACGGGTGGGATGTGGCCAACAACGACAACAATCCCGAACCCCCTGTAAGCCACTGGATGTATCAGTTTTCGGATATGATATTTACGCATGGCACCCATTGCGCCGGCATTGCAGGAGCCGCAACTAATAATGGCATAGGCATAGCATCCATAGGCAATGGCATAAGCATACTTCCTGTTAAGTGCACTGCCGATAATTCAGTACTGCCTTTGGCTATAGATGAGGGCCCATTGGGAATAGACTATGCCATTGCTGCCGGAGCCGATGTAATCAGTTTGTCGTGGGGCAGCGGCACCAACGATTCTGTGGTCAGGGATGCCGTAAACGCTGCGCTGGCAGCCGGCATTATGGTGGTGGCAGCGGCAGGCAACGACGGAGATACTTCACTATTTTACCCTGCAAGTCTCGATGGGGTTATAAGTGTGGGCGCCATCACCAAAAATGACATCATAGCAAGTTTCTCACAACGCAACAGCAAGGTGAGTGTGATGGCTCCGGGCGATACCATCTGGAGCTGTATGCGTAAAAACGATGGCTACATGTATCTCGAAGGTACATCCATGGCCTGTCCTATGGTGGCCGGACTGATCGGATTAATGAAATCGCTCGATACCAACTTCACCAACACCCAGATAAAAGACTGTTTGCTGGCGGGCTGCGACAATATTGATGCTTTAAACCCGACAGCCACAGGCATGATGGGCGCCGGCAGAATAAACGCCTACAAGTCGTTGCAATGCCTGCAGAGCCAGCAATTCATCACGGAAAATAAAACAGATAATGCCCTTTATATTTTTCCCAATCCCGCAGAAAACAATCTGTACATCACTTTTACGAATACGTATAATTTCACAAGTATCGAAATCTTCGATGTCATGGGGCGCCTAATGATGCACATCCCCTTAGTCCAAGGTGTAAACATCACTCAGGCAGACATCAGCAACTTGTCGGCCGGCGTTTATATTGTTGACGGCAAAAGCAATACAGGAGCAACAATTCAGAAAAAGTTTATAGTTAACAAAACAAGAAAATAGCAAAACAATTTTTACAAAAATGTCCATCACATGGAATCCCTGGCACGGCTGTGAGAAAATAAGCGTGGGTTGCACCCACTGCTATGTGTACAGAATAGACAGCATGCATGGCAGGGACAGCAGCATTGTGGCTAAAACCCTTAACTTTAATCTTCCGGTAAAAAGAAAGCGAAATGGTGACTATAAGGTTCCATCCGGCGAGCGCATTTATGCCTGTTTCAGTTCCGACTTTTTTCTCGATACAGCCGACCCTTGGCGACCTGAAGCATGGCAAATGATGCACGAACGACAGGATTGCCATTTTACAATTATCACCAAACGCATCGACCGTTTTAATGTTGGTTTGCCAGATGATTGGGGTGAAGGCTATGAAAATGTAAGCATAGGGGTGACTATCGAAAATCAGGACAGGGCCGATTACCGCCTGCCATTATTCAAAGCAGCACCTATAAAACATAAGCTGATTATTTGCGAACCTCTGCTGGGTCCTATAGAACTGACAAAACATCTGGGACACTGGGCTGAACTTGCACTTGCCGGAGGTGAGTCGGGCAATGAAGCACGCATCTGCAATTACGACTGGGTGCTGAGCCTTCAGCAGCAATGCCAACTCAAAGGCATTCCTTTCCATTTTAAACAGACAGGAGCTCAGTTTCAGAAAGACGGACGCCTATACAAAATAAACCGCAAATATCAGTTTTCGCAAGCCCGAAAGGCGGGGATTGATTTAAATTTTACCTCTGAATAATAAGTTTTTGGCTTTGCAAAGAAGTCTGAGACTTCATTTCAATCATATAAATGCCATTGTTCAAATACCGAATATCAATCTGAGTTTTATTATGTGCTATTTTTTTAGATTTTACTAATTGGCCCACAGCATTGTAAATGTTCAAAGTCATGCCTGAATTGTTTTCCACCTCAACTGTAATGTAGTCTGAAGCAGGGTTAGGATATACTTTAATGCCATTATCAAAATTCAACTCATTTACGCCTACAGTTGTACTGATGCACCTTACTGACAATCCAAACTTTTTATCACGGACAGTTCTGCTGAGATTGTAAGAATCGTAGAACAATGTTCTGCCCCAACCCATAGTGCCACCCACTTCTGTTGATGACCAGAATCGTCCGTTTGCACCTAAGCTGCTGAAAGAAGCATTGACATCACGATAACCACCTGGTAAACCGGTAAAATCTGATGAGTTGGTTGCTCCTTCATTAGGCGTTATCCAATGTGTAGTTCCGGCTTCTTTCATTTTGCCTCCTGCTACTGAATCGCCAATGAGATAAGTGCCCAAAACAGTCCAATCTGCATCTGTTGGAACAGACCAGCCTGCAGGGCATAAATTACCATTGGCAACAACATAAAAGTTATATAATGCGCCATAAGTAGCTTTATTGGCAGCAGAATCGTTGCCATGATAGCAATAGCCGGCTGTTGATAAACCTGTCCATGCGACATTATCAGTTACTAAAGGAATAGACGTGCCGTCATTATAACGGTTTGTTTTCAGGTTTTCTTTCATCCACGTTTGGGTACCAATAACTACCGTATTGTACGTATTACCATCAATATCAACCACTGTCTGAGCCTGACTTATAAATACAAAAAATGTCAGTCCTGCTAAAAGTAAAATAGTTTTTTTCATTTTTTCAATTTAATTAATAAATAATAGCAACTAAAAACCGTATATTCTTTGTTAGAATACATAATCCTTCACATAAATAATGTTATAGGAATGGTGTAAAAATAATAAAATATATAAGTTATAAAAACATTTGTTCAGAAAATTAATTTATTTATCTTTGTTTAAATTTATACTAAATAACAATTACGGTTTTTCAAACTACATTTTTTAAAAATAATACATCATTCCTCAATTAATATAATTAACATGAAGCATGTAAAGGAAGAAACCTACGAAACTGTGCTTGAATTATTTAAAAAATATCTTCAAAGCAAAGGCTACAGAAAAACACCCGAGCGTTTTACCATTTTAAAAGAGATCTACTTAAACGAAGGCCATTTCGATGTTGAATCCTTGTATATTCGCATGAAAAACAACAAATACAGGGTCAGTCGCGCCACACTCTACAACACCATTGAGTTGCTCATTGAATCGAACCTGATAACCAAACACCAGTTTGGTAAGAATGTAGCCCAGTTTGAAAAATCCTTTAAATTTAAGCAACACGACCATCTCATCTGTGTGGATTGCAATAAAGTTTTTGAATTTTGCGATCCCCGTATCATGGAGATCATTAAAGATGTTGAAAAAAACTTCGATTTAGAAATTATAAGTCATTCTCTTATCTTACATGGCAAATGCAACAAATTAAAAAATGGTTTTTGCAAGCATCGTGAGGAGGAGCATTAATTCCATTTTATATTTCCTTTTTTTGAGAATTTTGTTTTATTTTGCTTTTCAAATTTGCTAGGCTTTTTAATTTTTTTAAACAAATATGAAATTAGACGTTATTTTAGGTCTCCAGTGGGGAGATGAAGGCAAAGGAAAAATTGTTGATGTACTGACCCGCAAATATGACATTATAGCCCGCTTTCAGGGCGGTCCCAATGCCGGACACACATTAATATTTGACAATAAAAAGTATGTTCTTCATACCATTCCTTCTGGTATTTTTCATGAAAGTTCCAAAAACATTATAGGCAATGGTGTGGTCATTGAACCATTGATTTTTCAAAACGAGCTTAAAAAGCTGAATGATTCTGTTAGCGACTTTAACAAAGTGCTTTTCATTTCACGCAAGGCACACCTCATACTGCCCAGCCATCGTTTATTGGATGCTGCTTACGAAGCCGCAAAAGGCAAGCAAAAGATAGGCTCTACCTTAAAAGGTATAGGCCCTACTTATACCGATAAAATTGCCCGAAACGGTTTGCGGGTGGGTGATGTTCAGAGCAATACTTTTCTTGAAAAATACAACAACATAAAAAACAATCACTTACAGATAATTAATTACTTAAAATTTGATTATACGGAACATAAAATAGATGGTTTTTCGTTCGAAGAGTATGAAAAAATATGGATTGATGCCGCTTTGGGCCTCAATAAATTATCGCTTGTTGACAGCGAAATAATGATTAATGAAGCCCTCAGCAACAACCAAAAAATTCTGGCAGAAGGTGCTCAGGGCACATTACTCGATATAGATTTCGGCACCTATCCTTTTGTTACCTCCTCCAACACCATCAGTGCCGGTGTTTGCTCAGGCCTGGGTGTGGCTCCCAATAAAATAGGCGAAGTTTATGGCATATTCAAAGCCTATTGCACGCGTGTAGGCAGCGGTCCCTTTCCCACTGAGCTTTTTGATAAAACAGGAGATATGCTGCGACAGATAGGATGCGAGTTTGGTTCAACTACAGGTCGTCCACGCCGTTGTGGTTGGCTCGATCTGGCTGCTCTTAAATACGCCTGCATGCTTAATGGCACCACTGCCCTTATCATGATGAAAACTGATGTGCTCAACGACTTTGATGAAATTAAAGTAGCTACCCACTACAACTACAAGGGCACACTGCTCAATTATTTGCCTTTCGATGTGTCGCACGATGAGGTGCTGCCTGTTTACAAAACCTTTAAAGGCTGGAAATGTGAATTGAAAGATGTAAAAAATTTAGATGATATGCCCGCTGCTTTAAAATTGTACATTTCCTTTATTGAAGACCAGCTTCAGATACCTATAATTATTCTTTCCACAGGGCCGGACAGAACGCAGACCATTTTTAGGGAAGTGAACTAAAGTGCCTAAAGTACTTAAAGTTCTAAGTACTACAAACGCAACACTTCTTTCAGCCGCCAGGTCTTTAACTTTAAGTATTTCACACTTCACACTCCACACTCCACACTTCCTCCTTTTTCCTATGTGCCCTATGTGCCACTTCGACAAAGAAATCAGTGCATCGCTAAGTGGTTCCTCCCTGCTGCCGCCGTCAGGCAACTTTAAGCGATGCACTGAGTGCCGTCGAAGTGTACTCCCAACTTTAGGCACTCCAAACTTCCTTTTGCTAAATTTTCCCCAGTTTATACTACATTTGAAAATATTTTGTAATATTGTAAAAAATTATACATATGAAACGTATTTTTCCTTTATTCCTGTTATTTTTAATATCAGTTGCTTGCAATGCTCAGGTAACTCTCGTAGAAAGAGATGTGCCTCAGGCTGTTAAAAAAGCATTTATAGAAAAATATCCCGAAGTAAGCACAGTAGAGTGGTCTAAAAATAATGACAGTGTTATTGGCGCCAAGTTTTCTTTTGAAAGAAAAAAAACAACTGCTGATTTTTTAAATAATGGTGATTTTTTGTCATCAAGCTCCGAAATGGCACCTAAAGAAACACCGGGGATGATATCAAACTACATCAGGGGCAACCATCCTAATTTTATTGTCAGCTTGTCCATGATGAAAGAAGATGCCAAAGGAAAAATATCGTATTATCTTGAAATTAAAAACCCTGGCGTAGGTCAGGCTGTCACCAAGCTATGGTTTGATTTCTATGGCAACCTTACAAAAATAGTAGAACCTCAGGAAGCCAAATTAGATAAAGATGCCGAAGAGGGCGACAACAATGACCTCGGTGAGGATATTGCAGCCGGTCAGAAAATAAGTAAAAAAGAATTGCCCAGTCAGGTAAACTCTTACATCAACAACCATTACAAAGAATACCGTTTCGACAGCGCCATTTTTGTTGATAATGCTGCTCATGGCACACTTTATCAGGTAAAATTGAGAAAAATCGGATACAAAGACTTTATTTTCGTTCACTTCAAGTTAACAGGTGAATTTATAGAAGTTGAAAAAGAATAGCTTTTTTCTTATACAATTATTTTATGTCTGCACCCTTCATACACAACAGTGAAAAAAAATTACTGTTTGCCACCAACAATCTGCACAAACTTTCTGAAATACAACAGATTCTGCATTCCAATTTCAGCATATTAAGCCTCAAAGATATAGGTTGTATTGATGAATTACCAGAGACACATAACACCCTTGAAGGCAATGCCCTGCAAAAAGCATCGTATGTTCACGAAAAGTACGGTTTGGACTGCTTTGCCGATGATACGGGATTAGAAATAGACGCCCTCGACGGCGCACCCGGTGTTTACTCAGCACGTTTTGCTGGCGAAAAAGTGACCTACAAGCAAAACCGCGATAAAGTACTTGATTTACTGAAGGGTGTTGAAGACAGAAAAGCCCGCTTCAGAACTGTTATTGCCTTGATTTATAATGAAAAAAAATATTTTTTCGAGGGTGCTGTTGAGGGCATTATCATAGATGAAGAACGCGGTGAAGAGGGTTTCGGATATGATCCGGTATTTGTGCCAGCAGGATTTAACACGACTTTTGCTGAAATGTCAGCCGAACAAAAAAATAAAATAAGCCACAGGGGCTTAGCTGTAGCAAAACTTACAGCTTTTTTGAATAAGATTTAACCTTTTTATTGTGAATCGTACTGCCATCATCGTTATTGCATACAATCGCCCAAAGGCACTGAAAAGGCTGCTCGATTCAGTCAAAAGTGCTGTATATCCTAATGATCCTGTCAGTCTGGTTATAAGCATTGATAAAAGCAATAATAAGGAAGTTACTGCTCTGGCCAAAGAATTTGACTGGCAACATGGAAACAAAGAATTGATATTTCACGAAAAGAAACTAGGTCTCATTAAGCATGTATTCTATTGTGCCGGCCTTACCAACAATTACGATAACGTTATTTTGTTAGAAGACGACCTTATTGTTTCTCCCTACTTTTATTTGTTTTCCGAAAAAGCCTCTGAATACTTTCAGCATGAAGAAAAAGTGGCCGGTATTTCATTATACAATTATTGCATTTCAGAAAGCAGTCTCCTGTCTTTCATGCCTATAGACGATGGCAGCGATGTTTATTTCATGCAGTATCCTTCGTCGTGGGGATTGTGCCTGAACAAGAAAAACTGGCATTTATTTCTGAAAAGTTATGTTGATGGAGATCTGTCGGATGATACGGATGACCCTCCTTTTGTAAAGAGCTGGCCTGATAATTCGTGGAAACGATTTATGATAAGGTATCTCATATATCATCAAAAGTTTTTTGTTTTTCCGCGGCTTTCATTAACTTCCAATTTTTCTAAACAAGGCACCAATACACCTGTTGACCTTAATATTTTTCAGGTTCCGTTGCAAATGAGCCACAGGGACTGGCATTTTGTGAACACAGAGGACTCTAAATCAATCTACGACTGTTGTTTTGAAATGACACCCGGGTGTTTCAATAAATTTGTTCCTGCATTTTCGTCTTACAACTATATAGTTGATTTGCAAGGCGTAAGAGATTTAAAAAAAACGCAAGCCACACACACCGTTACAACCCGGAAAACCAAATCGCCGCTGATGAGCTTTGGCTCTCAGATGAAACCTCTTGTATTCAATATAATTAACAATATTCAAGGTGACGATATTCATTTTTCATTAATAGACAATACCTCTAAGCAAAACAACAATGTGCACTACGGGCATACTGAATACGTTTACAAATACATGCACCAAAACCTTTTAAACAGGTTTTCGTTTATCAAATATTTTTATTTTTACATTTCGTTTGAATTTAAAATGTATTGGAAAAGGATAAAAAAAGAAAAAGTTCACACAGATGAAAAAAAGTAAAACAGTAAAAATTCCCTTATCAAACACTCCCCCCCAAAGGCCACGGCCTTATGCTTTAATACTGTTTTTATTTACTTTTGTTTTATACAGCAACACCATCCTTAATGATTACAACTTAGATGATGAGCTGGTTACAAGAAAACATCCCCTCACGTCGCAAGGCATAAAAGCCATTCCCGATATTCTAACTTCTCCCTATTTCAAAATGGGCGGAACAGCTTACGAGTACCGGCCGGTTGTGCTTATTTCTTTTGCGTTGGAACATCAGTTTTTGGGTGAAAGCCCACTTGTCAGTCATTTTTTTAATGTTTTGTTATATGCCCTCAGTATTTTACTCCTCTTTCTGACATTAAAAAAACTTTTTCACGCGTACAACGTACTGTTGCCATTTGCAATTACACTCTTGTTTGCAGCCCATCCACTGCATACCGAAGTGGTGGCAAGTATAAAAAACAGAGATGAAATTCTGGCTTTTCTTTTTGCCATTTTATCTTTGTTTACAGCCATTCATTTTATCGAAAAATCAAAAGCTAAATACCTGATAATATCTTTTACAACTTTCATATTGGCTTTGCTTTCCAAGTCGAGCATCATACCTTTTGCACTGATTATACCCATGTCATTGTTTTTCTTTACCAGGGCTTCTAATCGCCAGATTCTCTTCATTTCATTCGGTTTAAGTTTAGCAAGTGGGTTTTTAGCTCCCTTTAGTAATTTTTCGTATAAAGTGCTTTTTGCTTTTCTTGTGTTTATTAGCCCTTTTATCATCAACCTGCTGCTCAACAAAAGGTCATATTTGCTCGATTATTGGCGCATTATCAAAAGCAATATCAAAACAAATACTGAAAGTCCTGCCCCCATTTTTAATTTTTCGGTTTTAGTAATTGCTCTTCTGGTTATATTGGCAGTATTATTATGTGGCATTGGTGCTTTTTACAATTTCCGCTTGTTGTTTTATATTGTTTTATTGGGACTTGTTGTCTTGTATTATGCTTCTGATATAATCTCGGGTCAGTATTTTTTCAGCACATTCATTTTTATAGTTTCTTTGGTTTCAATCAACTACAAACAAGCGCATATCCTGGCTTTTTGTCTGGTATTAACGCTATTTATGTATTTTTTTGTTGACAAAAAGCCAAAAAAATATCTGATATTGTCACTGTTATTTATTTTTATTCCTTGGGTTACTTGGTCGGGACTTGAAGGCGCTTTTTGGATTATTTACATCACCTTTATCATGTGGGGGTCTTCTGTACAAAAATTCAGGATATATGCCATCGGACTAATTGTGTTGTTTTTTATCAGTTCTCCGCTTGTATCCTACCTGCGCCACATGGAGATGCTCAGAAGCGGCCACCTGTTCTCTTTTATTGCATTAAGTATTACTTTGTTTTTATTTTTCAGACTTAAAAATTACAAGCCGGCGCTCTTATTTTTGTTTGTAATCATTCCTCTGGCACTGGCTGTTAAATTATCGAGCATGTCGGGTTCTTATTCCATCGTTGTTGAAAAATATTTTAATCCGGCGACCAATATAAACATAGGCACTAAAATACTTCCTGCATCAGGCAGGGCGCTCGATTTGGTAGAAATGCCCTTAAATAACAGCACCCCCCTGTCAGTTAAAATAGGCACAGGCTTGTATGTAACCGCCGAATACCTGTTAAAACTGATATTTCCATATAAACTGGGATTTTACTATGGATACCGTTTTGTTGAGCCGCAGAGTTGGTATAACTTGCAGTCTGTTGTTTCTTTTATAGTTCATTTTTCATTACTTTTTCTGGCTTTGTTGTATTATAAAAAGGAAAAGTTGCTTCTTTTTGCCGTGCTTTATTATATGGCCACTGTTTCATTGTTTTCAAATATTGTTGCACCCCTGCCCGGATTAATGGCCGACAGGTTTGCTTATGTGCCCTCTCTTGGGTTTTCTATATTTTTAGCTTTCATTATGTTCTCTGTTTTCAAAGTTAGTTATACTGCAACATATATTGATTTTAAAAAGCACAAGGGACTTTTGCTTTTGATGGGCTTTATTGTAATGTTCTATTCTGTCCGTACTTTCTTGCGCAATAAGGATTGGGAAAACCATCTGACCCTTTTCAGAAATGACATTACCTATTTGGATAAATCAGCTCAGGCCCACAATCTGCTGGCTACAAACCTCAACATCTATTCAAAACAAGAGAAAAACACGGCTGAAGCCACTGCCATGAAAGAAGAGGCCATCGTACATTACCGCAGGGCTTTGGAAATTTATCCCGATTTTTTCAATGCATCCTACGACATCAGCCGCACCTTTGCCGAACTTAAAATGCCCGACAGTGCTTTGGTTTATTTCAAAAATACCATTAAAATACGCCCCGAATTTTTCGACCCTTATCTGCAACTGGCTTTTATCTATCATCAGAAAGACAGCATCAGCCTGGCTTTAGAATATTACAATAAAACATTGGAATTAAAGAAAAACATACCCAATGTTTATAGAAATTTAACCGCTATATATTTCTCTCAAAATAAAATTGAAAAGGTCATTGACATTAACAGAAAATACAATGAGTTAGCACAGGGACAGAAAGAACCTCTCATTAATATAGCCAAAGCTTATTATCTAAACACTCAATACGACAGCGCTTATGTTTACTTTAAAGAGATCATTGCGATAGACGCTGCTGACACTGATGCCATTATGGCCATGATAGAATTATGCTCAAAAACAAATAAGAAGGAAGAATTAGCGTTTTACAAAAACAAACTGGCAGAAATTACTAAAAAGTTTCGTTAAAAAAATCGTTAAAATATTTTTTATGCGTATTTCATTCAAATCCATAAAAAAAATATTGTGCTACACTGCTATCATCTTTGTACTGTTCATTATTGGAAGTGTTATTTCTATATACAGTGCCGATTATGTTATTAAAAAAAACGCCTGTAATTATACTTACGACAACATCGACAGCATCCCCTTCAATAAAGTGGGTGTGGTGTTGGGCACTTCAAAAATGATTCGAAGAGGCATTCCTAATTTGTATTTCAAATACCGAATAGAAGCTGTAAAGCAATTATACTTTGCCGGAAAAATCGAGTTTGTGCTGATCAGTGGCGACAACAGACACATGACCTACAATGAACCTTTCGACTTTAAGGATGAGCTCATTGCAGCAGGCATTCCCGAAAATAAAATTTTTCTCGATTACGCCGGATTCCGCACTTACGACTCTATGATAAGGGCATGGAAGGTATTTGGATTAAGTAAATTTACTGTTATTTCACAGAAATTTCATAATGAAAGAGCCATCTATATAGCCCAGAGACTTAAGCTCGACGTGGTGGGTTACAATGCCAGGGATGTTGCCCAGTACTATGGCTTTAAAACAAACCTGAGGGAAAAGTTTGCCCGTGTAAAAGTCTTTATTGACTTCCTTTTCAACAAAAAACCTCACTTCCTGGGAGACCCTGTGGTGATAGAATAATTACTTTTTAAAAAACGATTTGCAAATAAGAATGAAACGCTGATGACGCGGATTTTTATGATAGGCGCGGATAATACAAATAAATAACAGCCACAGACTATTCATAATAATTAATTATTTTTTAATAGGTTTTCATTAAACGCTGCACTTTCTACACAGATTATATTTGGTATTATTTGCATAGATCTTAAAGAAGAGATAAAATATACAACTCTAAAATATAATATTATCTGTATATCTGTGGCAAATAATATTAGCGCCCTTACTATTGCTGTTGTAAAGTGTGTTCTATTCTTAATCCTTGTGTTAATCATATTAAATCTTAAGCAACCTGCGTCATCTGCGTTCCATCCTTAATACTGGAAATTCATTATATATCTTACACATCAGCGTTTTATCTTTTCTTAAAATACAAGGCCAGAAAATATATCACCGATAAACCGACTGCAAACAGACCTATTCCCAGGGCTTCCTGTTGGGTGAGGTTGCTCAGGAACCAAATTATTACTATTAAGGCAATAGCAGGAACGGTCAATCCTCCGGGTATTTTGAAAGGTATTGGTGTTTTCGATTTATCTGCCAGTCTGAATTTAAAAACCGATAAAACAACACCCAGATAAACGATAAGCATAGAAGCACTTGAAATGATGGCCAGTTGCTTGAAACCACCTGAAACAGAAACCACAAAAGACAAAATCTCATAAACAATAATAGCTATAAATGGGGTTGCAAACCGAGGATGTACTTTAGAGAGTATTTTAGGCAGCAAGCCATCTTTAGCACCTGCATAAATCATACGGGGATATACCAATGGCGAAGTGCCTAAGTTTCCAAAAATGGAAATGATGGCAGCGCCAATCAGAAGGGTTGTTCCCAGTGTTCCTATTAGTGCTTCGGCTACTGCTGCAAGAGGAGCCACCTGATGATTTTTCAAGTCGTCACCCAATACCCCCTGAGATACTAACTGAATGATAATGTAAAAAACAACAACAAAGGCAACGCCTATCAACAGACCTTTGGGCGCCGTACGGCCGGGGTTCTTCATTTCTCCGCTCATGTTTATGGCTGCTTCTCCGCCGATAAAAGCAAAAAATAATACAAGGGAAGCCTCTCCTATGCTTTTAACAGCAGGCATATTATTCCAGATTAAATTATTAAAATTCACGCTGAAAACACCCACAATTATCAATAACACGAGCGGTATCAATTTTACATATGTAATGAGTCTTACCATCTTCATCCCATGTTTTACCCCCTTCACATTTACAAAAGCATACAACCCGAAAACAAGCAGAAAAAAGAGCCCCCTGTAAAATGTCTGTGCAAATACAGGAAAGGGAATAGAAAGCATATCAACCATGCCATTGGCCACAGCAGCGTCTGATAGAAGCCCAAAGCCAAACACAAAGAAGAAGTTTATAATAAATCCTGCAAATGGACCAAAAGCAGCTTCCACATATGCATAAGCGCCTCCACTGCATGTTATCCGGCTGCTGGCTTCAGCAAAACAAAGTATTACAGTAAAAAGAATCAAGCCACAGAGCAAATATGCAATAATGCTGGCGCTGCCCAAACTTGCGGCTATAAGAGCCGGTATTAAGAAAATACCTCCACCCACTACATTGTTAATAACATTTATAGCCACATCTTTTGCGTCAATCTCTCTCTTTAATTCTTCTTTAAAACCTTCCATCTCACGATTTTTAAAATTGGATTGACAAAAATACTATTTTGTATTGAATTTAATGCATAAACATAAAAAAAGGCCGACCAGTGGCCGACCTTTTCATTTCCAATTTAACGATTATTTACTTACAACCAGTTTTCGGGTAAGTCTTTGTTCGTTATAAGTAAGGGTATAGAAATAAACACCATCGGTCAATTTATTGGCATCTATTTCTATGGTGTTTTTACCTGCTGTTTTGTCACCTTCATAAACATAGACCAACTGCCCCACTATGTCAACTATTTCGAATCTGACAGCACCATTGGCCGGTAATGAGAATGGGATAACAGTATTTCCAAAAGCAGGATTAGGCATATTCTGTCCTAACTGCAAGCCATTATTGCTGCCATCTTCAATACCTGTAATGACAATGGTTTTACAGATTTTGTCGTTGGTGGCATTTTGGTCGGTTGTCAGGTTGGTTTTAGAGCAGAACTGATAACTGCCCGATGGAGACACATAGGTTTGTGTAAACGTATAGGTTACCTCAGCACCGGGGTTTATAGTTCCTGAATACGTCCCGATAACAGGTGTTCCAGCATTGATGTCGTACTGAAGCGGGAAATTGCTGATGGCATCGGTACCATAATTTTTGATTTTAACAGCAACTGTAACAGGAGTACCTGGGATTGTTGAAGTACCCGGAGTTGTAATTTCAGTAATTCCGGCGTCGAACTGTGCTGGCGTAATTGTTACTGAAGTGCATGTGGTATCGTTTTGTGCGTAGGTATCGTTTAAAACTTTTGTATATGCACACAAGGTATAGTCAGCAGTTTGCACCACCGGTGTAGCGAAAGTGAAATCAAGAGTGTCACCGGGAGCCAGATTACCTGTCCATTGTTCTGAAACAGGCACATTGTTATTGACCCTGTATCTTACTGGTATAAGAGCAAGTGCCGCAGTACCTAAGTTTTTGATTTTTACTTTAACCGAATCGGGTGTGCCAATAACTGTAGATGTGCCCGGGTTGACTATTTCAATAACACCTGCATCCTGAGCTATCTGGTTTTGGAATATTTCAATATCATCAATAGCCCAGCCATTTAAGTTGTTGCTTACGTTAGAGTAGAAATTAAACCTGAACTGAACAGGCACAGGGTAGTTGTTGAACTGAGCCAGATTGTAACTTGAGTAAACCCAGCCTGAAGAAGCTCCTGAAAAAGCAGGTGCGCCGTTTATATTATTGTGGGTGTACCAGTTGGTAGCATTAGGATCTCCCACAGTGCCCAGTGTTGTCCATGTGCTGCCATTATTAGTAGAGAATTGCAGTCTGCCACCATCATAGGCTGTTTCAGTAGCATACCAGTGCCAGAAACCAATCTCAGCATTAACAATACCCGTAAAGCTGAATCGTGGCGAATACAAATTATAATTACTGCTGTTGGCATAATTGCCACTCAGGTTGGTAGCCCATACATTAACAGGACTGTGAGCTGTATTGATTACATTTGCTGTGGGTACACCATGTTGCCACTGATTATTCAGACCATCAATATAGAAATTGGCAGGACCTTCCAAATCATCAGTAAATGGAACACTTAACAAAGGCACACCAAAAGCAGATTTGCATAATGTGTCATTGGCACTGTTGGCATCATTAGTTAATTGAGTCCATGAGCAAATATTAAACTGATTAACAGGTACATTAAATGTTGTAGAAAAAGTATAGGTAACTGTTGAATCGGGTAATAAATTACCCATCCATGTTTCTGTAACCGGTGAACCACCATTCACACTGTATTTAACAGGTATCGTATGCAGTGTGTCAATACCAAAGTTTGTGATTTTCACCTGTAAGCCTAAAGCATCGCCACCATTCATTACCGGAACAACATTAACCAAGTCTGTAACACCGGCATCGAGGTCTGGAGGAACAACCAAAGAGAAATCATCAATTGAAAATCCATCAATAATGCCTGATCCATCAGTGTTGAAAACAAAACGGAATCGGACAAGAGGAACATTATTCAATAAATTCAGTTTGTATTCACTTTTTTTCCAACCTGCAGAATTATCGGTCCATCCGGGTTTATTGCTTGAGCTGATAATATCATCATTATACCAGTTAACTCCATTGGGGTCATTCTTAATGCCCAGTGTAGTCCAAGTGGCGCTCGAATCTGTTGAATAATCAATACGTAAACCATCATAACTGTTTTCCACCTTATAGTTCAACCAGAATTTTATTCTTGTATTTACGGCTGATGAAAAATCAAAATATTGGGTATAAAGATAGGCTGTTGCATTATTGGTATAAGCGGTACTTAAATTAATATCCCATGCGTTTGGTGCTGAGTGAGCGCTATTGGTTGTGCCATAAGATGGTGTGCCAAGTTCCCAAGCACTACCCGATCCGGCAACACCAGACCAGTTAACAGAAGAACCATCAAAATTATCAACATAAGGCAATGTGCTTGTAAACACACCATAAGAGCTCTGACATAATGTGTCATTATTATGGTCCCCGTCCGTTGTTAATGAAGTATAGGCGCAAATGCTGAATGAAGCTGTTGGCACAACAAAAGTCTGTGTAAAAGTTACAGAAACAGTCGCTGCTGGCAGCAAGGTGCCTGTCCATGGTTGTGTAGCCTGAATGACACCATTAACCTTATATACAAGATCTAAAGAAGTAAGCGTATCTGAGCCAAAATTTGTAAACACCACCTGTACTGTTTCGTTGGAACCTTGAATTAACTGAGTACCAGGGAGTACAAAAGATGTCACGCCTGCATCATAGTTTGGTAATGCATAAAATGCTTTACAGGTCTGATCATTAATAGTGTTTGAGTCGCCTGTCAACACTGTATAAGCACAGATCGTATTATTTCCTGAAGGAATTGTAATACTTGATAAGGTAACTGTGTCAACGGCAAAAGGAATCAGCGTATCACCCGGCCAAGGCATGCTCACTGCTGCTCCACCATTAAATTCATATTTAATACTCATATTATCGGCTAAGAAAAGTGTATCCAAACCAAAATTCTTAATAACGACCTTCACATTTACAATATCACCTTCAGCCTGATTTGCAAGAGGATTAACAATTGAAATAACACCTGCATCATGTGGTATCTGAGGTGAAATTATCACACTGTAATCTTCTGTTTCTCCCCAAGTGTAAGAACCACAGGCAGGAGCCACATCACTTTCATCAAGTACTACACGCATCCTTAAGGTGTCGCCGGTAACTATTCCTGTAGTAGGAACAGTAAACGAACCCGCAATAGTTGTAGCAGTAAGACTTGTTGGTGCAGAGTAAACTTTTTCGAGCGGCAAATCAAACACACCATTTCTGTTATAATCCAAATACACATTGACCAAAGAGCCCCAGAATGTGGTACTGTTATTACTCTGTGAAACTGATATTGGATAAGTCATGCCGGCAATTAGCATTACAGGAGGCAATGTAGTAAAATTAGTATAGGTGTTAACACATGCAGGATTGCTATAAACTGGCAACGCAGCGCCATTGTTCAGATTGCTGACAGTGACATTGCTGATGTCGCAATCGCCGGTGCTTGATGCCGCTGATGTGCAATATACCAGGGCATTACAAATGACTGTTTTTATGATTGTGTCGTTTATATGCGTGGTATCGCAAGGCAAACAAGAATACACTTTAAAATTGTAGGTTGCAAAAGCAGATAAATTAGCTGTCTGTGTAAAAGTAAATATGGCTGTATCTCCAGTGGCTATTGGGCCCGGAATAGAATCGATGACAGGTGTGCCGCCATTGATGGTGTAACGTACAGGAACATTAATGGCCGGAACAGTTCCATAATTTTTAACTTTAATTTTAACTGGTTCATTAGCTGAAAGTTCAATGCCCGTGTTAGGTGTATAAACAGCTTCTAATTTAATATCACATGCCGGTACATTGGTTACAAAAACAGTGTCGGGTACACGTGCTGTAGTACAACCTATAGCTGATTTGGCTTCAACATAATAGATGGTGGTACCAAAAAGAACAGGAGTGGTATAATTAGCACCTGTGCCAATTACTGTTCCTCCCACAGGCACATTGTACCATTTGATTGTATCATTAGAAGTGGCATGTAAAACACCGGATGTTGCATAAGGAATAGTAATGCTTGTTGCAACCGGTAAAGCAGGCGTATATTTTAAAGTTACTGATTTTTGAATAGTGTCATTTAAAGGATATACATCACCTGTCAGTTTAGCGTAAGCTTTAATATTAAAGACAGAATCCTGATTGGCTTGTGATAAACCAGCATTAATAGGAGTAGAAAAAGTAAATGTTAATGTATCGGCCGGTAAAATTGTAGCTGTTACAGGTTCAGAAACAGGTGCTCCGCCATTTAAGGTATAATAAGCAGTCAGGTTTCCATTGATAGTGTTGAGCCCGTTGTTTTTAATTTTAATAGTAACAGGTTCTGAGCCGGTACTGCATTGGTTGTCGGGTGTTACCACAGAAATAACTGAGGATTCCTGAGGGTATAAGTCAACATAGGCCGTATCAGGAATACGGGCACTGGTACAACCGCCCATGCCACCACTTATAGTAACATCATTAATAAACCAGCCTGTTCCACCATTAGAAACATCAGAAGTAAAGACAAAAGCAAGCTGAATATTACTTGCTCCTCCGGTTGTTATTGTCCCAGAGCTGTTAATATAACTTGCCTGAGTTCCTGAATAACAACTTTTGGTATTTGAAACACACGAATTAAGAGGATCGTTATCTATGTTTTGTGAAACATTATAAGTATTTACTGTAGGAACAAACTGTGTCCATGGGCCATTGTCAAGCTTGTAAGCCAGATAACCTTCGTCGTAGTTGCTTTCTGTTCCATATTTATGATTAAAAGAAAGACTAACAGATGAAGAACCTAAAATACTTGTTACGGGGGAAGTTACCAATTGATAAGAATAAGTTGAAGGGTTGCTTGCCCATAAAGCACCATTTCCGCCATCAGCATTCCATGCCCAAGTGTAAGACGAAGAGCAAGGATTTTCAACTGTCCAGCCCTGAATATCTGTGTTAAAATTCCAGCTTGTAGTACCACCGGGCGTTATAGCCTGTACATAATATACTGTTGTTGAAAATAAATTAGGTGTGTTAAAAATATGAGTTGAAGCTAATGGAGAACCACCACTCGATGCATTAAACCAGTATAAAGAATCGGGAGAAATACCTGTTAATGATGCTGATGTGCCAAACATTACTGTATCACTTATTGCTATCGGATTAGCGGGAGAATAAGAGGAAGCCACCCCTTTGTTTATTGTATCATTAAATTGGAGTGGGTCTCCGGTAAGAGCAATCCATGCCTTGAAATTAAATACAGTGTTTACGTTGACTGTACTTAAATTAACAAGTGAAGTGAATGAATAATTCATTGTTTGATTCACAGCCAGGTTAACAGGGACAACTTCACTGACCACAGAGCCTCCATTTACTTGGTAATAGGCATTAACATTTGTATTTAATGCACCTGACCCCGTGTTTTTTATTGTAATTTTAACAGTATCAATACCTAATCCACATCCGGAGACCGGCTTCAGCATTTCAGTTACTGATGCTTCAATTGGTGGAATAAGTTTTATGTTAATATCATCAATGTATGCATAGGTATATGAAGGTGTACTGTAAGCACGCCATCCGAAGTAATAAACCCCTGTTGTCGGGACAGTAAATGTTTGAGATGCTTTAAGATATGATGTGTTCAACATATTGGGTAAAGCCACTAATGAAGTGGTCATCTGCGCCGGTACTTTTTGTTGGCCTAATTTTAATTCAATGCTGTTGCTAACTGTTGTAGATGTGTTTTTGTAATAAAAATCTATCTGATAAGTTGAACCTGCGGCAAGATCGAAGCATCTTGAAAAAAGCCAGTCCTCACCTGTGTTTGATGAGCTGTTGTAAAATTGCACACTGTTCACGCCACCATGTGTTTCTCCAACGTATGGTATTACCCATGTAGTGGTACCCGTACCAGTGTTCAACACACTCCAGTCGGCATAGTAATCGCTTGGTTCAAAGCCCATCTGATAAGCGCCTGAATAAAAATTATGACTGTGATACAATTTATAATCAACAATACTGTCATTAAGCTGGTTGACATCACCTACTTTATTTACCCAGAAACTAAAATTATAAATGCCTGCTGCCGATAAGTTGGCTTTGGTTACAAAAGTAATTTCCTGTATTGAGTCCATCAGAATATTTACCGTGAATGTTTCAGTTACAGGGGTGTTATTATTAATTTTATAGGTGGCATTGACAGATGTCATAGTTGCAGTGCCAAAATTCTTAATGCGTAATTTAACATCTTCGTTAGCTGTAAGAGCACAAGCCGAATTTAAAGGGGTAACAACAGCAATTAAGGCAGCGTCATCAGCGGCAGGTGTGTATTCAACAGCGCCAATACATGGGGTTGTTGCATTTCTCAATACACCATCAATATCGTCGTTTACTGTGGGTATGGGCGTGCCGCCATTCCACAACTGTGTGCCTGTAGGATACAGAGAAGTGGGCGTTGAGTAATTGGGATTGCCAACACGCGAATTAGCATCATTTCCTGTAGGTACATTAACAGCTTGTAATGCGGCTAAATTTGCAACGCCAATGCCGTAATAAACAAAGTTGGTACTTGTGTTTTTAAAATAATTATTTCTGTTATTTGTTGTCAAACTTGCTGTTGAAGAATAATAGGCAGCATAACCATTATCTGTTCCTGTATAGGCAAATGAGTTATTCAAAACATTCATCTGAGCTGTTGTTGATGCAGCAAAAAATGCACTCCCTGTGCCTTTATTCATATTAATGCTATTATAGACAATAGCCAAATTTGATGAAGAGCCTATATATAAGCCGTAAGGCGAGCTTGTATTTGTAAAACCTCCTCCTATAAAATTATTGGCGACTAATACAGGAATTGAAGTACTGTTGCATGAATATAAATAAATACCATAGCTGCCAACATTTTTTACCCTGTTTTTAGTAATAACGGTAGAACTGTCTATTGTAGATAAATAGATACCATAAGAATATGTGGAAAAGGTTCCTGTTGTATTTGTTTCAACGGCATTCTTAGTAATAACGGGAGCCACAGACTGACTGAGGTACAAACCATAATAATATATATTCTTAACGATATTATTGCTGATTAGTATGCCTTTGGTTTTGTTGCTTACATCACCCGATAATGTAATGCCATAATAACCACCATCAATGGTGTTGTTGCTAACTTCCAGATTTTTAATGGTATTGCCTCCTGTAGTTGGGTAAAGGTATGATCCTGATGCTACTATACCGGCAAACTCAGATGATGATGAATTGCCAACAGTTTTAATATAACAGTTTTTAATTTTAATATCTTCCGATTGGTTTGTGATAAGGAAGCCCCATCCATAATCGGCTGTATCCGGAATATTGATTTTTAAACTGTCGAAACGTACATGTTTGATATTATCCAACAAAACAACATATTTTTCGCTACTGGCTGTTGGTGTATAGTTGATAATCGTTGAATTTCCAAAGCCTTTAAAAGTGACCGTATTGGTAGCTGAAATACCTTGTATGTTCTGAGGAACAACAATTCTCTGATTGTAGGTTCCGGGGTTAATATTGAAAGTCACAGGTCCGCTGATACCGCACATCTGCAGCGCTGTAATAGCACCATCAAGCGTGGTATAGTCTGCGCTTACACCCCCAACCGTATATGCCCCATTTAAAATGGCATCGCACGAAAACACATTGGCTGTAATTGTATCATTAATATGTTTTTCATCAACATGCCCATTGGGGATATAGGTCCATGCCTTAATCACATACGGGCCCGATACAAATGTGTAATTTCCTATGGTTTCTGTATTTGAAACCTGATCTTGTGATAAAGAACCCGACCATGGAACAGCGGGCTGAGAAACGCCATTAATACTCCATCCTATCTGAGCAGAAACAAGATTCTGAATACCAAAATTTTTAATTCTGACTTTTACAGGCACAGATGAACCGGATAAAACTGTACCTACGGGTTCTGTGATCTGGAATACCCCAGCATCATAATTATTTGTATTGGGAGCCAAGCCTAATTTAATGTTAGGTCTTTGCGATGGTGTGTTGCTGGTGCTTGAACTTGTACAGACCCCTTGTGCATCCTGATGGAATTCTATGGTAGAAATAAAGGGTGTGGCTGTTTGATTAAAAACAGCATTATCAGTATATGCGGTGTTGTTAAAACAAGTTTCTATTACAATATTGCTTGTGCCATTCCAGGAAAAAGGCTGAGAAAATGTATGTGTATTCCATCCGGCCACATCAGTATAAGAGGCGGAAGTAAATACTGTAGAAAGTGATGTTGTTACCCATGTGGAAAGATCATTTTGTGAAGTGGCACCTATTTTTATTGTAAACCCTTGCAGAGCGACACCATTAGGTGTTACTACATCAAAAGCCAGTGAAACAATTTCTCCTGCGGCAACACCTGCTGCTGTCAGTTCTGAAGCTCTGATAAGCATCTGATGGCGGGAGCCATAATAAAAATTACCATAAGGGGCAGGATATGAAGTAGTGGTATTTACAGTAGTGCCTGTTCCAATAGTTACCAAATCGGGGCCTTTTTTAACATAAAACCACTTTGCGGTCGATTGTCCCAAGTTGGCAGCAGGTGAAGAATCGGCAGCAAAAACCTGATAATCAACACGTGTATTATACGACTGGCTGGGAATAAATGCACTATAAATGCCACCACCCTGATTGGTCATAGCCAGATTCACATTGGCACCATTGTTAATTTTATATACAATATAGGCTGTATCAATGCCCGATGCATCTGTAATCAAAGCTTTTATTTCGTAAGGGTTGGTAGTAAATACAGTATCCTGAAATATGGGTGCCTGGAGGGTAACCACCGGAGGAATAAGCTCAGAAGGTGATACAGTCACTTTAATGTCGTCTAAAAGCCAACCGTAATTATTGGCATGTCCTGTGCCATTGCCATCATACAATCTGAATCTGACCTTTACATTGGCCTGATTGGCAGCAATAGATGAAATATCAAATATTTCGGATTTCCACCATGCATTTTGAGGAATAGTGGTTGCATTACTGGGATCCCATATAGTGTAAGCTGCTGATGTAAATTTGTCGCCTGCAGTGCCAAACTGACCGGCACCTAAATATTGTGCACCAACCAATTTGGTCCATGTGGCACCATTATTTACTGATACCTCTATAATGGCTGCATCAAAAAATTCAATTTTACAAATCTGAGCAAACTCAAGCACCACATACGAATTGCCTGTTGTACTGAAAGCGTTTGTGGTCAGTGTTGCTGTATCAGCAACAGCCACCCTGCTCGAATCGGAGTATGTGCCTGTTTTGGCAAACCGGTTAGACCTGTTCCAGCCCTGCACACCGGACGAAGTTACTGACAAAGGCAAGGTTTCAAAACCTTCCTGAAATGCAATGGTTTGTGAAAAACCAAATAATGTCATCATCAAAAAACCGACAAGAAATGTTAACTTTTTCATATTTAAGAATTTAGTTTATTTTGCTTTTGAAATAGTTTACAAAAATATATAAAAAAACCTTATAAAAAAACATGTTTTATGTAAGTTGTCGTTTTTTATTTTGCTTATCTTTGTAATCCTTGTTAAACCTGATTTTTTATCATTATGTATGTCATTGATATAGACGCTGAAAAAAGAGAGATTCTGGCCCGATACAGAGCATTGTTAAAAGTGTGCCGACCTAATATCGATAAAAACGACAAGCTGATGATACGCAAAGCTTTTAACTTAGCAGTTAAAGCTCATAAAGACATGCGCCGACAAACAGGCGAACCTTACATTTACCATCCCATTGCTGTGGCTCAGATTTCAGCCAGCGAAATAGGCCTCGGGGGAACATCGGTTGTATGTGCTCTTTTGCATGATGTTGTTGAAGACACCGACTATACCATCAGCGACATGAAAGAACTTTTCGGTGAAAAAGTGGCCAAAATTGTGGATGGGCTTACCAAGCTTTCGGGCATTTTTGACAAAAGCTCCGGCAACCTGCAAGCCGAAAATTACAAAAAAATGCTGTTGACGCTCTCTGACGATGTGCGGGTCATCCTTATTAAGCTTGCAGACAGGCTTCACAATATGCGTACCCTCGAAGGCCTGCCCCACGAAAAACAACTGAGGGTCTCTTACGAAACAACCTACCTTTTTGCACCCTTAGCCCACCGCTTGGGGTTTTACAATATCAAAAGCGAAATGGAGGACATTGCCTTCAGGTACACCGAACCTGAGATTTATAATGACATTAAAGAAAAAATTGAAGCCACCGAAAAAGAAAGAGATAAATTAATTCATGGCTTTATAAGCAGCATTAAACCTTCGCTCGACAGTACCGGAATTCCTTATAAGATTTATCACCGGCTTAAGTCTGTAAAATCCATCTACGATAAAATGCAAAAAAAGAAGATACCTTTTGAAGAGGTGTACGATTTGTTTGCTATCAGAATCATTACTGACACAAAAATTCTTGCCGAAGAAATGAAAGATTGCTTTGCCATGCTGGCTGCTATTTACAATTTATACACCCCCAACCAGGACAGGTTCAGAGATTGGTTGAGTATTCCCAAAGCCAATGGGTACGAATCGTTGCACACGACGGTGATGTATAAAAATGAAGAAGAGCGCAAAGCAGCATGGGTTGAAGTTCAGATCAGAACAACCCGCATGAACGAAATTGCCGAAAAAGGATATGCTGCCCATTGGAAATACAAGAATACCGACCAGACCAAAGAAAACAGAATTGATGAATGGCTCAATAAGGTACGCGACATACTTCACAGTGAAGAAGAAAATGCCCTTGATTTTCTCGACAATGTTCAAAACACCCTTGTTAGTGAAGAAATTTATGTGTTTACCCCCAGGGGAGAGCTTAAAAACTTGCCTGTTAACGCCACTGTCCTCGACTTTGCTTACAGCGTACATTCCAAAATAGGCGACAAATGCATCAGTGCCAAAGTCAACAACAAACTTGTTCCTATTTATTATAAATTACGAAGCGGCGACCAGGTCGAAATCATCACTTCCAACAAGCAAACCCCTAAGATTGACTGGCTCAAAAATGTTGTTTCGGCCAAAGCCCTGCAACGCATCAAATCCGCTCTGAATGAAGAAAAGAAAAAGGTGGCCGAAGAAGGTAAAGAAATTCTTCAGCGCAAACTCAAAAACTTAGATCTCTCTGCCAATCCCGAACATATCAATAAAATGGTCACTTACTTTAAACTCAAAAGTGCTCAGGATCTTTTTATCAATATTGCCTCGGCCAAAATTTCCATGTCGGGCATTAAGGAATTTGTTGAAAACGAAAAAAACAATTTCTTTCACAGAATACAACGCCTGCTTAAAAAGCCCGAAGAAGTGGAGGTTTTTGAACCCAAAAAAGAGTCAAGCATACTGCTTTTTGGCGACAAAATGGAAACCCTCGACTATGCCCTGGCCCCTTGCTGCAACCCCATTCCGGGCGACAGTGTCTTTGGTTTTATCAGCACTACAGAAAAAGGCATTAAAGTTCACCGTTCCAACTGTCCCAATGCCGAAAACCTGCACTCCAAATATGCCTACCGTATTATAAAGGCCCGTTGGACTAACAATCAGGCGGGACAGTTCCTCTCGGGCATTCTTATTTCGGGCTTCGACACCATGGGATTGGTCAACAGTGTGACAGAAGTTATTTCAAAAGAATTAAATGTCAACATGCATTCCATTAATGTTGAAGGCAATATCGAAGGCACTTTTGAAGGCAGAATCATGCTTTATGTGAACGACAGAAAACACCTTGATGAATTAATCAAAAAACTCAAAAAACTTGAGGGCATTAAGAATATCCAACGTATCACTTAAATTACAGTTATTATAATTAGCCCATGGGCAATGCACTGAGCTTGCCGAAGTGGCTTAATATCAATAAAATAAAAATAAACCAAGACTAAATATTGTCAGTAGGACATAAACATACAATTTATGAAAACCGATTTAGCTTGTTTCTAAAATAATTCTCATGAAAAGCCCCTTGTTGATATTACTTATTTTTATTTTCTTTGTATCTGAAGGGAAAAGACAAGCCATGCTTACTATAGGTCAAGTTTATGATTATAACATCAATGATGAATTTCATTATCATAAATCTAATGCCACCCCCAATGCCACCCGATTTACAATTGTCGGCAAGTATTTTTCATCAATGAACGATACTGTTTTTTATTTGCGCCAATTTGATAATTATTACACCGAAGTAACTGGAAACCCCAATCATCCTATAAACACCTTCTTTAATTCATATACCGACACCATTTTTTATACTGATCTTGACACACTTATTAACGCACAGTTTCAAAACTGGCCCATAGATACAAACGGGAACTGGTTTTATGACACAATATACTATTCATCACTAATGTGTGGCAGATTGATTTATGAATATAATGCCTGTACTGATTGTTTGTTTGAGGGAAGCAGTTTTAACGGTCAATACGGACAAGGCATCGGCTTAGTGATGTTATACACCCAGTCTCCCACTCCCCAGTTTGATATGCAGAATTTTCTGATTTATTATAAAAAAGACAGCATTGAATGTGGTACAGCCGACACAACTGTTATAACAAATATTGAATCTTCAAAAACAAAAAATGACCTATTGGTCTTTCCCAACCCCGCCTCAAACGTTATCAAAATTGACCTCCACCAACCCAACACACTACAATACAGCACAGTTTCTATTTATTCTATAAACGGACAGCTTCTCCTGCAACAGCCAATAACTGATCTTAAAACCAAAATAGATATTAGCAATCTGGCAAAGGGTGTTTATATTTTAAAGCTGAAAAGCGATGAAGGCATAGTGGTGGAAAGGATTGTGAAGAAGTAGTGTTAAGATAGATACCTTTCTGGCAAAATATTGTAACTCATTAATAATCAGACACAATATCTTTTATTAAATCTTAAAAAAGAACAAATTCCTTCCCATAAATTCGGAATTTCATTTTTTTTAATCTTCAAGCCCCATTAAACGTTTAAATATTTTATTATTTTGAATTTTGATATTTATTTGAATTTTGATATTTGAACTTTGGTGCTTTTTCAAGTTGCCATCTTTTTAAAAATTATATTTCTCTTTTTGCCTGTTTATCAATCAATTACAAACAATGCATGTCTTTTTGTCTGCTTTAGCTTTTCTTTTTGTGTCATTTTGTCTTGTTTTTATATAAAAATATCCACTGGCACATAAATTGAAAATGCTTGGTTACTTTAAAAAAATAAATGTTTAACTAAAAAATAGGAGAACCAAGCTATGTCATTAATTTTAAGAAACAAGTTTTTACCCGATTTAAGGGATGATTTTTTCGGTAACGATTTTTTTCCAAATTTCTTTGATTCATCAAACCAGGTAAGTGTCCCATCGGTCAACATTTACGAAAACAGCGAGGGTTTTAAAATTGACCTTGCCGCACCAGGGTTGGATAAGTCGGATTTCAAAATAGAAATCAAAAACAATGTGCTTACTATTTCATCCGAAAAAGAGGTAAAAAATGAAGAAAACACAGAAAAATTCATGCGTAAAGAATTCAGCTACTGCTCTTTCAAACGCTCATTTGCACTGCCACAAACAGCCGATACCGAAAAAATATCAGCCACACACAACAATGGCATTTTGAGTGTCAATATTCACAAAAAAGACGAGGCTAAAGAAAAGCCCCTGCGACAGATTGAAATTAATTAGTGGAGATTAGTGAATAAGTAATATAGACCGGGGTCGGAAGCATGCTTCTGATCTCGGTCTTTTAATTACAATTGACTACTGATTCGCTGATTTTTTTTAATTAACTAAATATAAAAACCAATACAAAATATAACAACAGCTTTATTTTCGTTTTTTAATCTGTGAATCAGTGGCACTTTTTTTTACAAAAATAAACACCCGTTAATCTCTTTTTTGTAATTTTATACTTTAAATTCTGGTCTTATGAAATCTATAAAATTTGTCATTTTTTTTCTTTTTCTTGGTATAAAATCATTGTCAGCCCAAAATGCCGATGTGTATATAATGACAGGCAATGCCCGCGATTACCTGGGCGATCTGCAAGGCGCTCTGGCCAATTACACATTAGCCATTGAAGACGATTCCACCTCGGCTATGGCTTATTTTAACAGGGCTTATATCAAAAGAAAACTCAACGATTACGAAGGTGCTATAGCAGACTATACCATGGCCATAAAGTACAAACCGGTATATTTGGTCGCCTTCAACAACAGAGGCATCGTTTATATGTTGCTTGGCAAAAAATCAGAAGCCTGTGCCGACTGGGAAACAGCCAACAGCTACGGCTATCCCGATGCCCGTAAACTGCTCGACGAATACTGCTATAATAAAAAGTCCGACACCCTGAAAACAAACACCCTCAAAGCAGACACATTAAAAAATAATCTGCTATCGCCTAATAACCATTAACCATTAATCATTAACCATTAATAATTAATTAAGTCGGCAATCCCCAAAACTTTCCCTTCTCCTCATTTTCAAATTATTTCATTTTCAAATTGTCTCATTCCCTTATACCTTTATTCCCTTATACCTCTATTCCCTTATACCTCTATTCCCTTATACCTCTATTCCCCTCTTTCCCTTCTTCATTTTGCTACTTCAATATCTCCTTAACCGTATAAGCTACAGCTTCTTCAATAATGCCGAGAGGGGGTTTACTAATAAAGCCCTGTTCAGTAAGGGCATCTACCATATCTCTAGAGTATTTAATATCAGCTTCAGCCTTGTCGTAAGCTTCCTGCCATGTCATTGAAATGCGGGCCACGCCATCTTTCTGAGCCTGCATGGCCACATCGGCAGCTTCATGAGGGAACACACCGGCTTCACTCATGGTGGCTGTAATATTATCAGGACTGATGCCTCTTTCTTCGGCAAACTTAGCCAATGATTTTGCCGCTGCAATGGCCATGTTGTCTGTAATCTTACGGGCACGCACCAATAAAGCGCCTTTCAGAATACCAGGGAAACCCATTGAGTTGTTGACCTGATTGGGAAAGTCACCACGGCCGGTAGCTACTATATATGCACCTGCTTCTTTGGCGGCATAAGGATATATTTCGGGAATGGGATTGGAGCAGGTAAAAACAATAGGTTTTTCGCCCATAAGCTGAATCCACTCTTTTTTCACTTCATCGGGCCCTGGTTTTGAAACAGCAATCAGCACATCGGCACCTTTGAATGCTTCTTCAATACTGGTAATACAATTGGGGTTTGACTCCTGACATATTTCCCATTTACGGTAAAAGCGTGTATCTGCTTTTATATCAGCTCTGTTGATGTGCAATGCGCCTTTGGTGTCGAACATAACAGCCTTTTGGGGGTCAACACCGGCGGCAAAGCAAATTCTTGCAATGGATGTGTTGGCTGCACCTGCACCATAAAACACTACTTTCACTTTATCAATTTCTTTATCCACTAATTTTAATGCATTATAAAGTCCTGCCAAAGTCACGCTGGCTGTACCCTGAGCATCATCATGCCACACAGGTATGTCGCAGGCTTCTCTCAATACATCAAGCACTTTGTAACAATTGGGTTGTGAAATATCTTCAAGGTTAACGGCGCCAAAACTGTGTTGTACCATTTTTACAAAATCAATAATTTTATCGGGGTCGTTTTCACCTTTTTCATTTTTGCTGTCGATGCAAAGGGCAACGCCATCAACACCCCCCAGATACTTCATCAGAAAAGCTTTGCCTTCCATCACACCCAAGCCTCCTGAAGGCGTGCAGTCACCATCACCCAGTACACGTGTTGAATCACTCACCACAGCCACCAGATTGCCTCTGTTGGTAATGTCGTACGAGATTTCATTATTGTCTCTTATCTCAGTTGAAACCTTCGACACACCGGGGGTGTACCATACATTAAACCAGTTAAATCCCAAAACAGGGGCTTTGGGCACAGTCTGCATCTTGCCGCCATAAAACTTATGAGCGCTTAACGAAAGGCGTTTCAGAAAAATAGTTTTGGCTTTGGCCAATTGTTCCTGTGTGAAATCGGCAGGAAATAATTCATTGAGATTTTTTAATGTTAAATCTACATTTTTCATAGTATGGTTATTTAGTTTATTAATAATTGTATATTTGAAATAATTTTGATGTAAATATATAAAAAATAATAAAACATCCTTTTTTTTGTTTTTTTTATTGATTAATCGCTTTTTCTATTTTTACAAAATAAAATAATCATGGATACTTTAAAAAAAATTGTTGTCCTTACAGGTGCTGGTATAAGTGCCGAAAGTGGCATCAAAACTTTCAGAGACAGTGGGGGCTTGTGGGAAGAATACAAAATAGAAGAAGTGGCCACACCACAGGCCTGGGAAAAGAATCCTGCCCTTGTTACCCGCTTTTACAATGAAAGGCGTAAGCAATTGTTTGGCGTGTCACCCAATGCAGCTCATTATGCACTGACAACTCTTGAAAAAAAATACGATGTTCAGATCATCACCCAAAATGTGGACGATTTGCACGAAAGAGCGGGGTCTTCTAAAATTCTCCACTTACATGGCGAACTCAAAAAGGTACGCAGCACTGTTGACGAGCGCCTTGTATATGAACTGGGCGAAGAAAATTGTGAAGTCAAAATAGGAGACACCTGTGAAAAAGGATCACAGTTAAGGCCTCATATAGTCTGGTTTGGCGAGGCAGTACCCAACATAGTACCGGCCGCTAAAATGGCTGAACTCTGCGATATAATGATTGTGATAGGCACGTCTTTGAATGTTTACCCTGCTGCAAGCCTGCTTGAGTGCGCCGGATTCTATATCCCCAAATATCTTATCGACCCCAATGATTCGCCTGTATTTGGACTAAAAAACCTCAAAAAGATTATTGCAAAAGCTACTGTAGGTGTCCCCCAGCTTGTAGAAGAACTAATGAAATAAAAATCTTTAATTATTTCACAAACACCTTCTGATTTACTGTTTGTTCTTTACTGATCAACGATACCACATAAGCCCCTGCAGGCAGGTTTAAATCTGTTTTCTGCATGGTGTCCTGTGCCAATTCCCTTCTCTC
>Ga0172368_10001384_pt1 | contig 33482 bp, 24 predicted proteins | sample Lak11m_FD_114540 | JGI IMG/M metagenome (GOLD analysis project Ga0172368, IMG submission 114540) | Freshwater microbial communities from Kabuno Bay, South-Kivu, Congo - kab_022012_11m | ecosystem: Environmental > Aquatic > Freshwater > Lake | place: Democratic Republic of the Congo: South-Kivu...
ACGTCCTTTAGGAACTAAACTGAAAGCCTTATAAAAAGTAGCGATATGCTTTATCCTGGCAACAGGAACGTTCAATTTTACGCTGACTCTCGCGATAGCTTCCTTTGGAATCCAATGATTTTCGCTTTGAATCTCCAGTAATACCTGAATAAGTAAGCTGGCTTCGCCATGATATTTATCTATGATCTGATCGATTCTTTCATTATCCATAATCAAAGTTTCAAGTCTATTCACGATATTGTTTGTTTTTCAGGGTGTTCGTGATTGCTTCGCAATTCAAGTTTCAGATTTCATGTTTCATATTCCAGGTTTCAGGTTCCAAGGTGGATTGCCAGTAGTCCTTGGGTTTCAAGCGAGCATATAACATTTGCTGGTTACATCGTACCTGACTAATCCTTGCCGTGAAGAATCAATCATGTGCTTTGCAACTTCAGATGGACTAAGTTCTAAAGAGTCAGCGATTTCACCCGTCGAAAGGGAGCTTTGTCGCAGGAGTAACATAATTTGACTTATTGTCAATTTATTTATGATTAACTCTTTAAACAATTTTTCAAATTCGTCACTACTGAAAAAGTCGTGATAGGCTTCTTCGGTTCTAACTGGTACATTGAGCTTCCGGGTCAATACGAGCTTGATGTAGGGGATGAGTTTTTTTACTGCTTCAAGTCTGAATGTCAATACTTTATCATCAATACCTTCAGCTTTTCCAAGAGGTCCCAACTTCGTTAATTCCGCGCTATATTCATTCATGAAGTTGGCAAAACGGATTCCTTCTCCGGCAGATACCCATTCAAGTCTCAATCTTTTGGGATTTACCCCTATGTGCTCCATTATTTTTCTGCATACCTGTACCATGCTGAAAGCGTTGAAATTTCCGTTGGTAACATAGTGGCAGTCACAAAGATGGCAGCCACCTATGAATACACCGTCGATTCCATTTGTAATTGCCCGCAGAATATGAAGCAAGTCAACCCTGGCAGAACACATCACCCTTATGAGTCTGATATGCGGGGGGTACTGGAAACGGGAAACACCGCAAAGGTCAGCCCCTCCGTAACAGCACCAATTACAAATGATACCTATTATCTTTGGTTGAAAATTATGATCTGTACTCATATTGCTGCGTCGATTTGGCATAACAGCTCTTCATCGGTATAGTGCTTCAGTGAAATTGCTGAGGTTGGACACACCGTGTTACACAGACCATCTCCTTTGCAGAGAACAGAATTAACAGCAGCCTTTTTGCCTGCCGGTGTATCATGAAACTCTATTGCACCATAAGTACATACAGAGATACAAGCTCCACACGATATACAATCTTTCTCAGTTACCTCGCAGACAGAGCCGGAGGCTTTAAATGTATCCTGTGAGAGAATAGTGGCAGCTCGTCCGGCAGCTCCATATGCCTGGCTGATCGTTTCCGATATATGTTTGGGATAGTGAACTGTTCCACACAGAAAAACTCCTTCTGCTGCGAAGTCAACCGGTCTTAATTTTACATGAGCTTCCTGGAGGAAACCATCCTGATTCATTGGCACTTTAAATAATCGTGCTACTTCCTGACTTCCTGCTGAAGGAACAACTGCTGCAGCTAACACAACCACATCGGCATCTATGGCAAGTCTCTGACCTAAAATCGGATCCAGTACACATACCCGTAAAATTTCTTTGCTTCCTTCTGTTAAAGCTTCCACTTGGGGCTTATCATCCGGTTCATATCGGATGAATTTTACATCTTTGTCAGCCGCTTCACGGTAATAATCTTCACTAAATCCATAGGTTCTCATGTCTCTGAAAAGAATGTAGATATCTAATTTTGGGTTTATCTCTTTTAGTTTCAGAGCATTCTTTACAGAATGGCTACAGCATACACGGCTGCAATAATTTCTCTCTTCTTGCCTACAGCCGATACATTGGATCATTACCAGATTCTGAGCTTCAGTTAAGCTTTTTTCTCCCCGGGCGATCTGCTCGCCCAACTCTACCGAAGTAATTACATTACCATTTTTTCCATAAAGATATTCCGTGGGTTTATACTCGTCAGCTCCAATTGCGATGATAGCTGCACCATGTTTTATCTTTTTGATCCTTCCTTCAGATGTTATTGTGGTGATGAAATTTCCCACATAACCGGAAACATCAGTGATTGTAACATCATGAGATACATATATTAATGGATGCTGATAAACCTTACGTATCAATTCACGCAAAAATTCCCGAACATCAATGCCTTCCAGAGTGGTAGGAATTCTTAGTGCCATTCCTCCCAAGTTTACATTTTTTTCCAACAGGTGAACCTCAAATCCCTGATTGGCTAAGCTCAGGGCGCTGGTCATCCCGGCCACCCCTCCTCCGACTACTAATCCAGTCTTGTTGACCGGCAGATTAAATTCCTCCAAGGGTTCCAAATTGATTGTTCGTGCTACCGACATTCTGACGATATCCTTTGCTTTTTTTGTAGCCTCTTCCTTTTGTTTGGAATGAACCCAGGAGCAATGCTCTCGAATATTCGCCATGTCGAAGAAGTATTGATTGATTCCCCCTTCCCGCAGCGTATCTCTAAAAAGCGGTTCATGTGTCCTGGGAGTACAGGCAGCTACAACAACACGATTGAGCCCTTTTTCCCTTATTGTATTCGATATTTGCTTGGCAGCATCAGTAGAACAGATAAAAAGTCCTTCTTCAGCGTGCACGACACCATCAAGTGTACGTGAATAATCAACCAGAGAAGGGATGTCGACGATTCGTCCGATATTGGCGCCGCAATGGCAGGCAAAGACACCTACCCTGGCAGGCTCTTTGGAGACATCCCTTTCCACTGGATAAACGCGTTCTTTGGATAGGTTTCCACGTCTGGATCTCAACAACTCACCAGTTAGAGCATTCGCCCCGCTGGCTGTTACAACCGATTCGGGAATATCCACGGGAGCATTGAAAGCTCCGCTTACAAAAATTCCCGGGCGGGTAGTCTCAATAGGATTAACCGGATTGGTTTTGCAGAATCCCCGGGAATCAAGCTCGATGCCGAACTTATTTGCCAGATTCTTTGCATCAACGGAAGGATTCATTCCGACGCCCAATACAACCAGGTCAAATTCTTCTTCCTTTACACCATCATCAGTAGTTGCATATCTTATAGTTATGTTCTTAGTTTCCGGAATTTCTTTCCCTATGGTTACATAGCTTCTGACAAATTTAACTCCGGAAAGGCTCTCCGCTCTTTGATAGAATCGTTCGAAATCCTTACCATAAGACCGAATATCATTATGGAATATAGTAGCCTGTGCCTCGGGATCATGGTCTTTTGTCAAAATCACCTGTTTCTGAATATACGTGCAGCATACCGATGAACAATAGCTGTTACCACCAGGGATTTGCTGTCTGGAACCGACACAGTGGATCCAGGCTATTTTATGCGGATGTTTATTGTCGGATGGGCGCCTTATCTCTCCTTCAAATGGTCCGGTGGCACATAACAACCGTTCAAAATCAAGGCTGGTTACCACGTTTGTGATCTTTCCATAGCCATAATCACCCCTCAACCTTGGGTCAAACACCTCATAGCCCAGAGCCAGTATAATCGCCCCTACTTTTATTATTCTCTTCTCAGCTTTTTGATGTAGATCTATAGCGTCGTTTTTACAGACACTAACGCAAATAGAACATTTCTTGTCTTTAAGAAAATGGCAATTTTCATCTATATATGGGACAAGGGGAACTGCCTGTGAGAAGTATATATGGATAGCTTTACTCAAGGATAAGTCCTGATTAAACGGATCAGGGATATGAACAGGGCAATACTCTGCACAAACAGTACAACCTGTGCATTTGTCCTCAATAATATACCGGGGTTTTTTATTCAGAGTTACTGTGAATTCTCCTGCCTCTCCTTCTACACTGTCAACTTCAGTATAAGTCAGGATTTCTATATTGGGATGCCTGTCACATTCAATAAACTTGGGAGATTCAATACACATAGAGCAATCATTAGTAGGAAAGGTCTTATCAAGTTGGGCCATCTTACCGCCAATGGTAGGCGCTTTCTCAACCAGATAAACCTTATATCCCGTTGTGGCAAGGTCAAGAGCCGCCTGAATACCGCTGATCCCTCCACCGACAACAATAACATCTCCAAATGATTCTTTTTTCACTTCTCCAGGTCCTTTCAGGTTTCTTTGATTCAGGCGATCACTTCCTGAATAATTTCTGTTATGTCTTTTATCTTGATGGCTTCACTATCCTTCCGGGACAACAAGCTATCTTCAAAATTCGTGATGCAGTATGGGCAGGAAGTAACCAGCACCTCAGCCCCGGTCTCTATAGCTTGTTCAACTCTCAGGTCGGAGAATCTTTCACATTTTGGAGTGTCCATCCAAATCCTGCCACCACCTCCACCACAGCAAAAGCTGTTTTCCCTGGAATCAGCCATCTCATTCAACTCTAAGGCAGATATTTTTTGTAATACCTTTCGGGGTTCATCATATATGCCATTATGCCGACCCAGGTAACATGGATCATGATAGGTAACTTTTTTACTATACTCCTTGTTAAGAACAAGCCGTCCCTTATTAATAAGCTCAAATAAAAATTGAGCAATATGGACTATCTCAAAATTCACCATAAATTCGGGATACTCATTTTTAAAAGCATGGTAGCAATGAGGGGAAGAAACCAAAATTTTCCTTACCCCATTATCAATAAAGGTTTTGATGTTTTCTTTCGCTAAATGTTTGAACATTTCCTCGTCGCCTGTCTTTCGTATACTTTCTCCGCAGCAGTTTTCCTTAGTACCAAGTATTCCGAAATTTACTCCTGCTTTTTTAAGGACATTGGCTGTAGCAGAAGCTACTTTTTTTAATCTTGGGTCATAACTGAGATAACAACCGGGATAATATAAGATTTCCATGTTCGGGGTGAACTCTTTTACAGAAAGACCTTGTGACCAATCTGCCCTCTTTTTCCGCTCCATGAAAAAAGGATTGCCTTCACTATTGAGGCTTGATCTTATAGAACGGATAGGGTTTGCAGATGCTGAGAAGACACCATATTCAGTTGCAATTCTTCGCAAGGCTATTCCGGATTCTACCTGTTTCACATTTCTGGGACATTGCTTGGAACATTTTCCGCAGGTAGTACAACGCCATATATCTTCACCTTCTATCTTTGACATTCCGAAATTAGCCTCCCGGACTAATTTGCGCATACTGAACTCTCTCACTTGATTCCATGGACAAACAACATCACATTTTCCGCATTGGTAACATAATTTGAAAGAATCCCCACCCTTATCCTTTATGATATTACTTATCTCTTTATATTCGGCTATTTTCTCCATTGTTTCAAGTTCCAGGTTTACTCTTCTATCCCTTCTTTGACACAGATATTCGGGTAACGATATCCAATATTTTATTCAATCCATATTTGTTTGCCAATGATTCCAATCCTATCTCCAACTCTTCCAGCTTCGTGTCTTCTTCAATTTCTTCTTCCCTTTCTTCATAGATCAGGGCTTCATTTAAGCACCACTGCACACACATAGGCTTTTTCTGTGGCGGATCACTTTCACACATGTCACATTTCAGAGGAAGACCCGAATCAGGTTCTTTGAACACGTTTCTTGATGGGCATGACGCCCGACAGAATGCACATTCGTCGTATTCTTTTCCGTCAATCGTATACTTGTCTCTGCCGGCACATTCGGCTACGGCATAATCACCTGCATAGACAGGAATATATATGTCAACAATTGGATCACGAATCACGCGGATACGAGACCTCGCCGGATTATTGCTGCTATATCTTGGTGTGGCGTGAAAGGCGGAGCAGATTACTTCACATGCCATGCATCCGACACATTTATCAACATCAATTTTTATCGTTTTAATTATTTTCTTTTTCTTTTCACCCTTCATGCTCTTGTCCTCCATTTAATTTTTCTCTTTTTGCAGAGAAGTTCCTAAAGAAGGAGCATCTTCAATATCTGTCAAGATCCCCCTTTGTTGGAAATCTTCGCTAACGAAGTCCAATCCCAATTCATTCAAGGATTCTTTTATTGGAATACCATCATTATTCCACCCTTTCAATTTGTAATATGCATCTAGGAGCTCTTTCTCAAGTTCGGGAAACCTTTTTTTCCAATGGTTCTCCGGAGGTTTTTCATCTTTTCTTCTCATGCCTCTTCTTATATTTATGGCTCTAACCAACGTTCGGTAACGCTTGGCTGCTTGAGTTAGCTGGGCTTCATCCATTTCAATCCCCGCCCCTGATGAAATAAATCTTGGGTAATTGTGTATATGATAGGGTGGTTTCAGAGGGAATGATGATAAACCGGCGCACATCCCAAGCGCATCATCAATGTAATGCATCTTCTCTTGCCAGTCCACAATATCACAACACATTTCAACGGTCGGGTAATAGGGGAATGAGTTTTCTCCGCGGAGTTCCCAGTCCAGGAAATATTGCTTAAACTTTTCATCAGGGACATGATACCAATCCTTTACAAACTCTTCTCTCTCCTCCTTTGTAGGAAAAGGCATCTGTGGGAACTGTCCTTCTATTTGGGTTATGTTTATCTTTTCGCCGGTAGAATACATAAGAAAATAAATAGGATTCAGCATTGACAGCTTGAGAGGCAATTGTTCAGTTTTCTTAATATTGTTATGAGCAAATACTTCGGCACCCTTTCCAATTTCTTGAGCCGCCCAATATGTACCATTTGCCAAGATATTTCCTATCCCTTCACGCCGGACAATTCTGTCAAGTAACCAGTGAAATCTCCCTTCATTATCGGCAGGTAATCCCTGCATATCGTCATCGGTTAAAATGCCATTTTCATATAGTTCAAGGGCGAAGGCCATGACTTGTGGGGTTGAAAATGCGTCTACTCCATACTCCGTTGCACGTTGAGCGATTTCTAAGCCAAAATCCAGATTTGACATGGCCGCCATTGTATAAGTCAGTTTCGAGAAACATTTCATCATGTATGTTGGAAATCCCGGGATGGAAATTGTTGCCGCGCATTTCAACGGACAGTTATAGCAACTTATTAACCGCGTTTGTGAATTTTCCATGGTTTGCGTCCACTCCTTTTCGACCTCCTCTGTCCAAAAATCCTTTCTGCGGTGGCGTGAATTACCCCACATGAAACTCTCAGTGTGCCACTTTTCATCATGGATTTTCATCTCCTGCGGTGAACCAAGTCCGGCTAAAATGGGCATTACCCCCGGGATTGGCTTTTCTCCCCGGACTTTTATATATTCCAGTACTTCATTGCAAAGCTCAAGGAATTCACCAGAATGGGCAATATTGATATCCCCTGTTCCCCGAACAGCTATCGCCTTTAATCCTTTGTCGCCCATAACTGCTCCTATTCCACCACGACTCGCGCTGGACCTGCCCTGCTCGATTGACGCAAAATAAACCCTGTTTTCACCGGCCAGGCCGATCGCTGCCACCTGGGCTTTTGGTTCCTTCAACTCCTTTTGAATAAGTTCTGCTGTTTCAATAGCGCCTTTACCCATCAAATGAGAGGCGTCACGTATTTCTACTTTGTCATTGTTTATCCACAAATAAACCAAATTTGGAGACTTCCCGCGAAAAATCACTTTATCATAACCTGCATACTTTAATTCCGGTGCCCAAAATCCACCCATCATTGAAAAAGCCATTAACCTGGTTTGAGGAGAAATGGTAGATACAATGGTACGATTGCAACCGGGAGCAGGTGTGCCACATAAAAGACCAGTGGCAAATATTAACAGATTATCGGGAGAAAAAGGTTCAACTTCAGGGGGAACCCTGTCCCACAATATCTTGGCGTTCGTACCAAGTCCTCCCAGATAACGCTCGGTTTCTCCTGGGTCCGTTGTAACCCTCTCAATACTTCCCCGGGTGAGATCAATTTCTAAATTAAAACCTGTCTCTGCGTACCTCATTTTTGTTCCTTCCGTAATTACCTGAAATTATATCTCGAATTCAGGAGCTATTAAGCCGTACTTTATTACGTCCTTTTTTATCGATTAATTGTTGTAAAAAAGTAAACCTCAATAGCTATATTAAACACCTCTGTTTACTTTGGTGAGAAATAAACAGCTTCCTTTCCACCAGTAATTCCTTGTTATGAATTTATATATATATGTATGTTAGAATTTCATTATTTGAATTGTTTTATTATAATCTGTCTGTAAGTATTTATATGACCAAACTTTGATATTTAATTCTGTTACAGTCAATTCAGTGGAGAACCTTAACGTATCTCAATATCCAGATATAAAAATCTGAAACTGCCGGGTAATAAAAGAAACAAAATTAAAGTTTTATTTTGACCTAAAGACCGCAATTCACAATTATATTGATATGAACCTATGAAAACGAATATTTATCTATTTATTTATATATAAGTTGTGACATTTTTTTTTATTTTTGAAGCCGGCCATTAGTAATAAATCCAAAGTCATTTAAACCCGCTGAAAAAAATGAATGCCCTATATGAAGAACTGACTCGGGCAGGTGGTGGGGATACTGGGAGAAGGTGATAAAAAACTAATTACGAAGGGGAGAGGTCAGTACATTAAAGCAATATTGTATTTCAATGAACGATAATCTTGACCCGTTATTCAAACCAAGGGCTGTTGCCCTGATCGGCGCTTCGGTGAAAGAACTTTCCATCGGAAATGTCATCATTAAAAACTTACTCCATTATCAGTTCAGGGGTCCTGTTTATCCCATTAATCCAAAGGTTAATGAGATCCGTGGACTGAAAGCCTATCCTACTGTCCTTGATATACCCGGAGAGGTTGACCTTGCCCATATTGTGATCCCTCCTCCCTTTGTACCGGAAGAGGTGGAAAACTGCGGTAAGAAAGGGATTAAGGCCATCATTATTAATACTGCCGGTTTTAAGGAGATGGGGGCTGAAGGACGTGCCCTTGAGGATGATTTCCTTTCAAGGGCGCGGGAGTATGGCATCCGGATCGTAGGTCCAAACTGTCAGGGAATCATTAACTCTGATCCGGGGATCAATGCTTATTGTAATTTCACATTTACTTATCCGAAACCTGGACATATTTCGGTAATTGCCCAGAGTGGTGGCGTTGGCGCCGTGATTATGCAAGCTTTCTTCGATATGGGTATAGGTCAGCGGATGTATGCCTCCAATGGAAACGGATCGGATGTATCTATCACGGAAATCATAAGTTATTATGGTAAGGACGACGAAGCCAGGGCAATCGTACTCTATGCGGAAAGTCTGGATAATCCGCAGGAATTTATTGCTGTCGCTAAACAAGTAACCGCCCGGAAACCGGTATTAGCCATCACTGCCGGCCGTACCGACAAGGGGGCTGAAGCCTCAAGGTCTCACATTGGTGGTCTGGCAGGCAGCATCTCCATGGACCTGATCTATAAAAAGGCGGGTATCCTCACCTTCAGCAACCAGGAAGATCTTTGTCATGCTGCTGTGGCGCTCTCCTCTCAGCCCGTCCCAAGAGGCAATAAAGTAGGTATTATTACAAACACCGGAGGACCTTCAGTTATTGCAATCGACGAACTGGTAAATTGTGGGCTTGAAATACCACCACTTTCGGAAAAAGCTGCAGAAGCCCTGAAAGTGACCATGCTGGAATCGGCTTCCATCAGGAATCCCCTGGATGTTGTTGCAACAGCGGGTCCGGGTCACTTCAAAAGTGCACTCGAAGTGATGATGAATGAATCACAATTCGATAGTATTTACCTCAATTTTGTTACACCTCCCTTCGTTGATTGTGAGAATGTTGCCCGTGAAATCGTAGCCGGATCGAAGGCTGGTAACAAACCGATCGTGTGCAATTATATGACCGATAAACAACAATGGAGTGGCACTTCAAAAATCCTAAAGGATGGTGAAATCCCCTGTTTTGATTTTGCCGAAACTGCAGCCCGGGCGCTTTATTCCATGGTTCGGTACAATGGAATCCGGTCTGCGAAAGAGGGTTCTGTGCGAAAGTTCTCAGACGTTAATAAGGATACGGTACAATCTATCATTGACCATGCCCGATCTCAGAAAAGAGAGATTCTCCTGGCAGCGGAAGTTTACAGAATACTTGAAGCATACCTGGTACCGGTTTCCCCATGGAAAGTTGCAGACAACAAAAATAGTGTTGTAGCAACAGCAAGTGAGATTGGGTTCCCGGTTGTGATAAAAGTTGATTCCGAAAAGATCATCCATAAAAGTGATGTTGATGGTGTGGCTTTAAATATTCAGGATGCACAGGAAGCAGCTAAAGTGGCCGAAACCATGAAAAAGACCCTTGGAAATGGAATTAAGTTTTTTGTTCAAAAATTCCTTCCCAAGGGGCGGGAGCTGATCATCGGAGCAAAAAAGGAAGAAGGCGTCGGCCATATCATCATGTTTGGCCTAGGTGGGATCTTCGTAAAGGTAATGAAGGATGTGGCTTTTACAATTACTCCTGTCACTGACACAGAAGCCATGGAAATGATCAGCTCTATAAAAGCTTCGCAGTTGATCAATGGCTTCAGAGGTGAAAAAGGAATCAACCGTGAAAAGGTTGTGGAGATCATCCAGCGTATATCCATGCTGGGAACGGATTTTCCCGGTATCAAGGAGCTTGACCTCAACCCGCTCTTTGCGACCGGCGATGAAATTTGTGTTGTTGATGCAAGGATCATCATTTGATTAGAATATCGATTATCAAACAATAAATAAATGAACAACAAGACGTATACTATCGGGATCATCGGGTTAGGTCCAATAGGCCAGACGCTGGCTGTACATTTCAAGCTCGCAGGCTGTGAAGTTGCCGTGACCGACCTCGATCGGGAAAAGTTGAACCTCATACGCAAAGAGGGTATGGAGCTTGTTTCGAAAATCGAAAGAAAATCTTTCTTCAAGTATGTTTACTATTCGGTGGAGGAGATGCTTGAACATGATTTTGACATACTGATTTCTGCCGTCAAAGATTATCATGTCGATAAGATAGTTAAGACTATTGAGGATAGCCTGAAAAAGGAAGTCTTCCTGCTCAGCGCTCAGAACGGAATAGACATCGGAAAAAAATATCAGACCCATTTCCCCGAATCCTCTATCCTCAGGCTTGTGATCAATTTTGCCGGGAATCTTCAGGCCCCGAACGTAACTGCAATCAACTTCTTCAATCCACCCAATTATATCGGATCGATGGACGATTCTCAGGAAGAGTTGGCACAGTGGCTTGCAAAAACCATGACCAGTGTAAATCTTGTAACAGAACAGGTGAATTCCTTTACAATAAACGACAAGATATGGGAAAAAACCATCCTGAATTCTGCCTTAAGTCCTTTGTGTGCCATCTCACGACTCACAATGAAGGAAGCTATGAACAATGCCGATACTCTTGAAATCATCGAACAGATCCTCTATGAAGCGGTGCAGGTTTCGTCTGCCGAATCCGTTAAACTGCCCGAAAATTTCATCAAGCTGGCTATCAGGTATCTCAAGAATGCCGGGAACCATATGCCTTCACTTGCAGTCGACCTGATCAATAAAAGAGAAACCGAAATCGATTATATGAACGGGAAGATCGTCGATTACGGAAGGAAACATTACATAAAGACACCTATAAACCTGGTTCTTACCAACCTGGTTAATGCCATATCCTGTAAGGATGGCGTAGGTAAATGCAAGTAAACAAAACCACCCACCCCCCGTCCCAATCCCTACTTGTAGGGAAGGGGTGCGGGGGTTGTGAACATAAAACTTTTTTATATGGACAAGAAAATATTTTCCTGGCAGATGACGGCTCAGGATGTAGATTTGCAGCTTTCCGAGAATCCTTTTCCGGAACTTGAGACACATGAAGCCCTGGTTAAAATCGCCGGCTGTGGGGTGTGCCACACCGACCTAAGCTTCTGGCATTATGGTGTTAAAACAAAAAAAGAACTTCCCCTTACCCTTGGGCACGAGATCAGCGGTGTTGTAATTGCAGGCACTGAACAATGGATTGGCAAAAATGTGATCGTTCCCGCCGTATTGCCTTGCGGCGATTGTGAATTATGTAAAAAAGGCCGGAGCAATATGTGCCAGAAACAACTTATGCCGGGGAATGATTTTCATGGGGGATTCGCTTCGCATATTAAAGTTCCTTCGCGTTTTCTCTGCCCGGTCCCCGACATGCTTTTAAAAAAGTACTCCCTCGAAAAATTATCCGTTATTGCAGATGCAATCTCTACACCCTATCAGGTTATCAAAAAATCGGAACTCGAAGCAGGTGATCTTGCCATTGTGATTGGCGTGGGTGGGGTTGGCATTTATGCAGCCCTGATTGCCAAGATCTTTGGAGCTAAAGTGCTTGCCATTGATATAGATGATAATAAACTTGAAACTGCCGGAAACAACGGAGTGGATGCAACCCTGAATGTTAAGGGAATGGATATTAAAACAGTTAAGGATAAAGTCAGGGAGATAGCCAAAGGGCTGGGTGTTTCACGTTATGGTTGGAAAATTTTTGAAGTTTCAGGTACCAAACCGGGACAGGAACTTGGATTCAACCTGATTACATTCACATCAACCCTTTCCATTGTAGGATTTACACTCGAAAGGACAGAAGTCCGACTCAGCAACCTGATGGCTTTCGACGCCAAACTGATCGGAACTTGGGGCTGCAAGCCGGAACTCTATCCTGAAGTTGTTGACCTTATTGCAACTGATAAGCTGAAGATCGATGATTTTATTGAAACTTTTCCTTTGTCAAAGATCAATGAAGTGTTCAGAAATACACTGAACCACGTATACCGGAAAAGATCCATCCTGGTACCCGATTTTGAATAAAGCGCATTAATCCAATGACCCCACCCCTGCACCCCTCCCCTTCAAGGGGAGGGGACGGGGGAGAGGTTGTCAAACATAAACAATAAAATATTCATTAAAAATAAATGCTATGTTAGCAAGTCACAACCTTACCGATGTTAAATACAAGGAAATCCTGTTTGAAAAACGTCCATGCAAGGATTTTGGCGGTAATCCTGTCGAAGGTCTGTTCAATGCATGGATCATCCTGAACAATCCACAGCAGTATAATTCCTATACCACTGAAGCTGTCAAGGAGGTGATCCTTGCCATGCGTGAAGCTTCAAACGATCGAAGTGTGGTGGCCGTTGTATTCACCGCAGTGGGAGATAAAGCATTCTGTACAGGTGGAAATACCAAGGAGTATGCCGAATACTATGCCGGTAATCCCCAGGAATACAAACAATACATGCGTCTTTTCAACGACATGGTATCATCAATTCTGATGAATGACAAACCGGTTGTTTGCAGGGTAAATGGAATGCGGATCGGTGGGGGCCAGGAGATAGGAATGGCTTGTGATTTCTCCATCGCCCAGGATTTCGCCCGGTTCGGACAAGCTGGTCCGAGACATGGCAGTGCACCCGACGGAGGATCGACCGACTTCCTTCCGCTTTTCGTGGGAATTGAAGATGCCATGTACTCCTGTACCGTTTGCGACCCATGGTCTGCATACGAGGCATTACGATCGGGATTACTTACCGAAGTAGTTCCTGCATTAAAAGTAAACGGGGAATTCATAACGAATCCGCTTGTTTATACAGAACAGTGGATCAACAGTAAAGGGCAGATCATCTACGGCAAGATGAAGACAGGAGAGTCCCTTACGAAAGGGAAGGAACTCATGAAAACTGGTGAAATGGACCTGTCGATGCTTGATCAGGCCGTTGAACGAATCTGTACCAAATTAATGTACCTTATGCCAAATTGTCTAAGCAAGACACTGAATTCGCTGCGAAAGCACAAACTTGAGCATTGGGATAAGAACAAGGAAAACAACCGGGACTGGCTTGCATTGAATATGATGACCGAGGGCAAAGCAGGTTTCAAGGCCTTTAACGACGGTCCGAAAGATAAACGGGAAGTTGACTTCATCAAGCTTCGTCAGATGCTTGCGCAGGGCCATGAATGGAACGACGAACTGATCCGTGCAGTTTCTCCCCAATTTCAGAAATAATGAAAAGTATTCTAATATCGAATCCACAAGATTAAAAATTGACTCCCTTCTCCTTCAGGAGAGGGGTTGGAGGTGAGGTGCTTTAAATCCGAAAAAATATGCAAAAAATCAAAATTGAATATTTGTACGAGGATACTGTTGCCCGGGTAATTCTGGACGACGGGAAAGCTAATATCCTTGATGCTATAATGATGGGGGAGATAACGGAATTCTTTATTTCCTTGAAAAACAAAAAGGAAGTTAAACTGGTGACATTTGAAGGAGGTGGTAATAACTTTTCTTATGGCGCCAGTGTTGCCGAACACACCAAAGACAAAGCTGCAGAAATGCTGGAAGGCTTTCATAAGATGTTTTTTACACTCATTGATCTTCACATTCCAACCCTGGCCAAAATATCGGGTCAGTGTCTTGGAGGAGGATTTGAGCTACCACTCGCATGCAATTTTATTTTTGCAGACAAGAGTGCCAAGATCGGGCAGCCGGAGATAATACTTGGTGTATTTGCACCTCCTGCTTCAGTGATGCTTCCACTCAAGGTAGGGAATGCCCGGGCAGAGGAGTTGCTCATAACCGGAAAAATAATTTCTGCTGAAGAAGCAAAATCCATAGGCCTTGTAAACGAGGTATTTGAAGATAAGGCCGCTTTGGAAACTGCCACTAATGAATGGATCAGTAAAAATATTCTTGGGAAGAGCGCATCATCTCTGAGGTTTGCGACAAAAGCAGCCAGAGCATCCTTCGATTTCTTCATGCTGAAACATCTGCCATACTTTTTTGAAATGTATGTAAAGGAATTGATGGAAACCCATGATGCCAATGAAGGTATCAATGCCTTTCTCGAAAAAAGAAAGGCTGTCTGGAAAAATTGTTAACTATGAGTGAAAAAGTAATACCGGATAAAAGTGAGCTTGTAAAACTTGAATCGGCGAATGATCTTCGCTTAACCATGGATGGTTATTTTGCAAGGCTTAAGGAAGCTGCTGAAACCCGGAGCAGAAAGATTGCATGGTGTACCAGTGTCGGACCGGCTGAACTGCTGTATTCAATGGGGTTCGAAGTCTACTTTCCGGAAAATCATGGAGCTATGCTTGGCGCCGGTAAGAATGCCGACAAATACATCCCCACGGCAGTCGCGCATGGTTATTCTCCCGATATCTGTTCTTACCTTACCAGCGATATCGGAGCATTCCTGCAAAACGAGACGCCACTTCAGAAGAGCGGTTTCCGTTCTGTCCCACGACCCGACATACTGGTGTATAACACAAATCAATGCAGGGAGGTGGAAGATTGGTTCAGTTTTTATGCAAGGCATTTCAAGGTACCCATTGTAGGAATTCATACCCCTTTGTGCATTACCGAACTGAGTCCCGAAATCATAAAAAGTGTTTCTGATCAGTACCGTCGCATCATTCCCGAACTCGAAAAAGCTGCAGGGCGCAGGTTCGACATAGACAGCTTCAGGGAAGTCGTTGGATTATCTCACGACGGCTGTGTGCTTTGGAGACAGGTGCTCCAAAAAGCCACCCATCATCCTTCACCTATCAATTTCTTTGATTCTGCAATTCATATGGGGCCCATCGTCGTCATGCGGGGAACAATATATGCCGTTGAATATTACAAAATTCTGCTGGCTGAACTTGAAAAAAGAATCGAAAAAAATATCAGTGCCGTTCCAATTGAGCGTTTCAGGATTTACTGGGAGGGGATGCCGTTGTGGTACAAACTTAGTAATCTGGCGAAATTATTTTCCAGGCTCCATACCTGCATCGTTGCATCTACTTATTGCAACAGTTGGGTATTTGATGATCTTGATCCTGCCGATCCGTTTGAATCCTCTGCACTGGCCTATAGTAAACTCTTTATTGTCAGGTCAGATGTGGTTAAAGAAAATGTGTTGGAAAGATTGTTACAGGAATTTACAATTAACGGAATAATATACCATGAATCAAAGACTTGTGCCCGAAATTCCAATAATCGTTTCGGGCTGCAGAACCGTCTGTTCAAACAAACCGGCATTCCGTACCTTGAAATCAATGGCGACCTTAACGATCCCCGTTGTTATAGCGAAGAACAAAGTATCATTGCAATAGAAACATTTATTGATCAATTATCGGGGCAAGTGAAATTGTCACCGGCTTAAATCTTAATCCAAAATCAACAATACAAAATCTAAAATCTAAAATTACTAATGTACCGACTGGGCATCGATCTCGGGTCCTCCTATACGAAAGGGGTTTTAGTTGATAAGAACAACCGGATTGTTGCTTTTCACTGTGTGAAAACCGGATATAACTTTAATAATGCCTCTACTAAGATCATTTCCTATTTTGCGGAGAAATATGAAATCGAATATCCCGTTTATACCTGTGGTTATGGACGGGAACAAATTAAGTCTCCTTTTTTATCCAATTCCGAACTGATCGCTTTGTCAAAAGCTGTTTATGAGATTTATAAATGTTCCTGCTCTATTATCGATATCGGTGGACAGGATACCAAATTTATCAGCGTGAATTCTATAGGCCAGGTTGACAAATTCAAAATGAACAGGAAATGTGCCGCCGGCACCGGTTCATTCCTTGAAGAGATTGCATTCCGCCTGGATGTGACTCCTGCTGAATTTACAGAGTTAGCAAAAGAGGCCACACAGGAGGTAAAGATCAACAGCTTCTGCACAGTATTTGCCATATCAGAGATCATTGGGATGATCAAGAACGGCGCCACTTTACCAAATATCATCATCGGCATCTACAATTCAATTATTTTAAGATCCATTGAATTGGCCCTGGTTGAGGATCACCTGGTGATTACCGGTGGCTTACCGGCAATGCACCCGACGATTGTCAGTCTTTTTAAAAAAAAATACCCCGATTCTGACAGCCCGGAACATTCTCAGTTCCTGGCCGCCCATGGTTGTGTTCTTCTGAATAGTGAAAAAAAAATCGATTCACCTCATCCCCCGGACCCTTCTCCATAGGGAGAAGGAATGTTCCCTCTATTTTAGCAGAGAGCTAGGGTGAGGTCATTAATACAATTCATCATATGAATAAACGTCCAAAAGAAGTTGTAATAGTAAGTGCGGCAAGAACACCGATCGGCAAACATGGTGGTTATTATAATTACCTGCCTGCTGAAGACTTGGCCGTCCTGGCAGTATATGAAGCCATCCTCCGGTCTGGGATCGACCTGGGGAAGATCAGGATTGACCATGTGGTTGCCGGTATGATTTACATTGATTCATTGAACCAGCAGATCTACCTGCCCAGAAATGTAGCAGTCCGGGTGGCTGAAATGTTCAATGATAAAAAAAATCTGTGCGTTGCCCCGGGTAAAACAACACTGCGTATCTGCGGAACTGGATTTCAAGTGCTGGCCGACGGGTTCGATCAACTGATGTCAGACACTGAAAATGCTGGCTGTATCTTATCATTTGCAACAGAAAATATGTCGCAAACAAACTTGATCCACCAGGGGCGACGGAAAAAAGACAGTGTCTGGGATTTTGAGGATGCCCCTCTCCGTGATTATTTACTGGAGGGGTTTAGCCACAACCTTTTTAAAACTGTGATGCCAAAAACTGCTGAGTTATATGGTGCACAAACAGGAATCACCCGCAAGGATTGTGATGAATTTGCATATCTCAGCCATACTCGTGCCATTAATGCACAGACGAACCAATGGAACCGGTTCTCCAGCCCCGGTTCAAACAATTATCTGCAGGGTATTTTCACCATTGACACTGTTGACCGGAACGGAAATGCCATTAATGTATGGCGGGATGAAGGTACAAAGTACGATATTAGTCTGGAAGAACTGGCCAATTTGCGTCCAATGCTGAAACCCGATGGCCTTGTCACACCTGGCACCGCGAGCCAGATAAGTGATGGTGCGGCAGCAGCCGTTCTGATGGAACGTACCTTTGCCGATAAACACAACATACCTTATATGGCAAAGATCAGGGGATATCAGTTTTCAACCGTCCCTCCTGAAATCATGGCTCAAGGACCTGTCCCTGCAATTCACGATCTTCTTACGAAACTGAATATGAAATTAGCGGATATCGATTTATTCGAGGTAAACGAGGCATTTGCTGCTCAATACCTGGGCGTTGAAAAGGAACTCGGCCTGCCACGGGAACGTACAAACGTGAACGGTGGTGCCATTGCAATTGGTCATAATATAGCCGCCACCGGCCTCCGTATCACCACCGATCTTATTTATGAATTGAAACGGCAGGGATTGAAAACCGGCATCTCATCTGCCTGCATCGGGGGTGGCCAGGGTGGAGCCGTTTGCGTGGAAATTGTCTAATTCACCTTCATGCTGTAAAAATCAGAGAGACAACATGACAATGAAACAAAAAACAGAACCGGAATGACAGAAATAAACGAAATATAATTCCAAGTCAGATACAACAACCCAACTCGCAAACCAGAGCCTGCCAAAAGATGTTGTAATTTTGCCAACACTCAAAATGGTTGAAATTTTTTGGAATTGCATGATAATAATATCGTTACTTTTAAGCTAAAAAAATTTAATGGCTGAAAAAAGTATAAAACAGATACTTAGTCTTTGGCAGGTAGATAAAGAGCACTATAGAACCACAGAAGTTGGTTCAGATGTTCAAAAGTTTGTCAAAGAGGTTCTAAAAAGCCGTGAACTTTTTGACTTGGTTGAAGGTAAGCTCAACACACCCGTCAATAAAAGGAAAAACGAGTTTCTTGAAGAAACCAAAAATAAAGGCAGGCGGGCAGATATTGTGATTTTTATTGACGGTGATATTATTATACCTGTCGAAGTTGAAAAACATGGCAATATCGAAGTAGGAAAACTACAACTTTTCCAATATCAGAGTGACTGGATTAAAAAATACGGGCTTCTTACTGACGGTGACGAATGGCGTTTTTACAATAATCGTTTCCCCGTAAAAAGTTTCTGGATAAAAGATATACTGCATGATCCTAATAACCTGCTTACTTTTTGGAATGAGTATATACAACCTGAATATTACTATCGTTCATTTTTTGAAAAGAAAGGGAGGCTTGAATTTTTTGAAAAAGATATTCCAAAGGTTGATGATGTTCGCGAAGATTTTTTTAATGACATCACTAGACTTATTGAGAATTTTAAAAACAAACTCAACCTGAAAGGTTATTTCAAAGAAGTAAAAGAGGAACTAGAAAGCGAAAAGAAAGCGGTTGAAATAACTTATGCGTACCTAATACAATTTATCCTGTACAAAGTTTTGGTAGATAATGGCTTTTCTGATTTTGCTAATGACTGGAAGGAACGGCTTAAAAGTATTGACATAGCAATTAAGTCTGAAAGTTACCATAGCGTTTTATCATTAATAAAAGCCATTAGCGATAAAATCTCTGATAAAATTTATAAGCGGTTCAGCGACGAACAGTTAATGATTAATGATAAACTGAAAGACATCTTGTTGCAGTCCAAAACAGAGATTACTGATGTTTCCGTTTGGCTTGATATTATTCTCTTCATTACCCGCTACAATTTTAGGGATGTTCAAAATGAAATCTTCGGTTATGTTTATGAAAACTATCTGAAAGACCTTTATCTTGACGAAAAGAAAGGCCAGTATTTTACCGACCCGCATGTAGTTGAGTTCATGCTTAACGAAATGGGATATAATAAAGAAAATATCCAAAAGAGATATTCAAAAGACAAAAACAGCATTTCTATAACTGATCCATCCTGCGGTTCCGGTACTTTCCTTTATAATACCACTAACCGTATTATTGGTGCTTTTTTTGATGATAGCAATACATCTGCAAAAGAATTGGAACAAATAATCAACGATAACATTTATGGACTTGATATTGCTGAGTTTCCGAGGTACCCTTATATTGATGATTTGGTTTACGCACTTTATTTTAAAATAAAGGTACCCGAACTCGGATTTGAAAACGCAGCAAAAGTCAAAAAAGCGTGCAGTAAACATAAATTTTATCAACTTGTAAACGAAAAAAAATATGAATAGGGAAGAGCACGAACAAAACTTTAATCTGCTTAAGTTTCAGCAGGGACTCAAAGAATATATTTTCCTTCCCCGTTCCGGCTATCGCCATTTCTTTGTATTAGGCAAAAACCTTAAAGACGCAGAAGTGAATTTCATGCGTATTGACGAAATAAAACGTAATGGATTTACCCTTGAGGCTTGAATACAACAAAAATAATAATTACCCAATAAAGAATTATTATGGGAACTGTTTTTTCATTCGGAAATAAATTACTCCAGAAGGAGGTTGCGAAACTAAATAACATTAAAAAGATCGCTATAATCGGTTCAGGGACCATGGGGATCGGTATCGGTATCGATATCCTTAATAAAACAGGGTATGATGTCATTTTCCTTGATGTTGCCGACAGTGCGCTGGAACGGGCTTCCAGGGATATCGGTAGCTATTTTTCTGATCAGGCAAATGGCGGCAGAATGCTGGAGGAACAAACGAAGACATGCCTTGCCAGGGTTACCTACACAAAGGATTTTGCATTTCTTGCACAGGCAGAGATAATTTGGGAAGCGGCCACAGAACGGATCGAGATAAAGAATGTGATTTTCGAAAACATTGAGAAACATGCTGATTTAACAAAACTCGTATTTATTTTTTCCAACACCTCTTCACACACCACAGCTGAACTGGCCATACTATTTAATGACCGGTTCTTCAGGGACAAATTCCTGACGGGCCACGGTTATTTCCCATTCCATTCGAACCGGCTATTTGACGTGATGAAAGGGAAATATGCCACGGAGGAGACCTTCATCGCCGGGGTTGCATTCGCCGAACAGGTTCTGGAAAAGAAAGTAATTGCCCTGCAGAACGACCATCACGGTTATGTAGCCGATCCAATCTTTGAAGGGATGGGAGCCATCATTCACTGGGATGTAAAAACAGGACAAGACTTGGTGGAACTGCCCCAGGTATTTGAATTACTAACTGCCAATCCATTCCATGTGCTTGACAAGACCGGTCATATGCCTTATACCGAATGTGCTCGACACCTTAGCCAGGCGCTGCCTGCGCACGACCGGTTGAGAAGTCTATACAAGCAGGATGGCAGACATTACCCGCCATGGATCGAAGAGCTTGAAAAATCAGGAAGGATTGGAATCTACTCCAAACAGAAGGAGGGTTTCTTTAAATGGTCCGGCGCTGCAAACAAGGAAAAAATGATCGGGGTTTATAATCCCGGAACCAAATCATATATTGAGATCGGAGAGATCAACCAACTTGATTATTGGTCTTTATCAGAAGCAACAGCGATCGATTACAGGGAATCGACTATAAAAAGCATTGACGGACTGATCCTTATTGCCGAATCCGATGATAAGGGAGGTAAGACTTTTAGAAGATATATAATTCCAATCATGCTCTATGCGCTTGACCTTATCCAGGACAAGTACGCAACGGCTGCCGATATCGATTCTTCCACAAAGGTCGGACTCCGGTTTAAGAATGGATTATGCGAGATTATTGACAAGTTTCTGGATCATTTTGGAATCGATGGTTTTATAGGATTGGTTAAAAAATCAGGACTTGAAAATCCCGACAGGATTGAGCTTTTTGATGTTGACGGGAAGATTGGACCCCGGAAGGAGAAACCCTCCCTTCTTCATAAAATGAAGAATAAAGGATGGTCAAACCTGCTTGGTTATGGTCGTATCTATGGAACACCGGTGAGCCAGCGCAATTTTACTAACGGAGAAGTAGATATTTATTACAACGATCTCCGCTACATTTATCCATCCAAAAAGGATAGGGTAGCTTCCATCATTTTCGATAATCCGCTTCGAGGAAACGTCTGGAATCGTAACACAATCGACCAACTCGACCACGCGATCGGTATTTCTGTGGATCTGTTTGAGAAAGGGCAGTTAGGAACATTGCTCTTTACCGCTTCAGGAAAAGGGATGCGCATGCTCGGGGCAGATGCAAGACAGTTCAATAAAGGTTGGTTCGATGCAAAAACGGGATATAAATTCCTTGGAGAAGAAGATGCCTCCTATTTCACTAAAACCGGTATGAAATTGTTCCGATTCATTCAGGAGATGCCGGTTTGGACGATCGGTGTCTTCGGCGAGAAATGGGGTGGGGGTGCTGAATTCACCTATTTCCTAAACCAGCGGTTCGACCTGATACTCCACGGAGTTGAATTTGACTCCCTTAAACGAAAGAATGTTTTCCGTATCAAAAAGAATTATAACCAGCCCGAAATTGAATACGGGATATTAGGCGGTTTTGGCGCTGTACAGGAACTGGTTCGACTTGGTTTCGGTGAATCAGTCATCGATGAACTTTTCCTCCAGGGAATGACGGCAACCAGGGCATATGAACTGGGGCTTTCGAATGGAACCTCCGAAAATGAATACGAAATCCTGGAGCGGGCATTTGAAATTGCCAGGTTAAAACAGAAATATGCTGTTCCATATTCGGTTGCAATGTACAATTTGCAGAAGAAGAATGCCTTTTCCGAAGGATGTAATGACGAACGTCTGACCCGTGAAACAGGTGAAACCTTCAATCCCGCGAAAAACCCCTATATTTCCACATCCTTATTGCGTTTGTTGAATATCGGTGGACAAAATCCACCGTTGGATCTATCGGTTCAGGGCAAGCTGCCTGGTTGGGAAAACAATTATGATAACCTGTATGATCAATAGAAAAGATATTTTTTAACTCATTCCCATGTCAACCATCAGATACAAATCTCCAGATTACTACCTGGTAGATGAACTTTTAACCGATGAACATAAGCTGGTTCGCGGGGCTATCAGAGATTGGGTGAACCGGGCGGTGATGCCTATCATCGACGAAGCCAACCAGAAACATGAATTTCCCCGTCACCTTGTGAAGGAGTTGGGTGAGATTGGTGCATTTGGTCCCTATATTCCTGTTGAATATGGTGGTTCTGGTATGGACCAGGTGTCATATGGACTAATAATGCAGGAACTGGAACGTGGTGATTCAAGCATCCGCTCGATGGCCTCAGTACAATCTTCACTTGTAATGTACCCGATATTCAAATTCGGATCTGAACGACAGAGGAGAAAATACTTGCCAAAGCTTGCTACCGGCGAACTCATCGGCGCATTTGGTCTGACAGAACCTAACCACGGATCCGATCCGGGTGGTATGCTCAGCAAATTCACTGAACATAATGACCATTACCTTTTAAATGGGTCCAAGATGTGGATAACAAATGCACCAGTTTCAGATATTAGTGTGGTTTGGGCAAAGGATGAAACCGGTACCGTGAGGGGATTGATTGCCGAACGGGGTATGGAGGGTTTTACATCGCCGGAAACACTGAAAAAATGGTCGTTGCGTTCTTCATCGACAGGCGAACTGGTTTTCGATAATGTGAAAATACCCAAGGAAAATATCCTTCCTGGTGTAAAAGGATTAAAGGGTCCACTTAGTTGCTTAAGCTCCGCCAGGTACGGCATAGCGTGGGGTGTGATCGGGGCTGCGATGGATTGCTACGATACAGCGCTGCAATATTCAAAAGAGCGTATCCAGTTCAACAAACCCATTGCCGCTTTCCAACTGACACAAAAAAAACTTGCAGAGATGCTGACCGAAATCACAAAGGCTCAATTACTGGCCTGGCGCCTGGGTATCCTGCGTAATGATGACCGTGCCACGCCGGCTCAGATCTCCATGGCCAAAAGGAATAATGTAAAGATGGCGCTTGATGTTGCCAGGGAATCCCGCCAGATCCTGGGGGCAATGGGCATTACCGGCGACTTCCCTATGATGCGTCATATGATGAACCTTGAGTCGGTTATTACCTACGAAGGTACTCACGATATCCACCTGCTTATCACCGGCAATGACATCACAGGAGAAAATGCATTTCAATGAGACTTAATTCACCCATGAAACCTCGTGAAGCAGGTGTAGTGATACTGGCAGCCGGTAGGTCGGAAAGAATGAAAGAGATGAAGGCTTTCCTATTATTTGATAAACAGAACCTGTTCATTAAAAAGATACTTTCAACTTATTCGGGTTGGGGATGTAGAGAAATCGTTGTGGTGACGAACCAGGAAGCATCACTGCGTATGAAACAAACAGACATGATTCCGGCCATGGTAAAAATTGTTGTCAACGATCACCTTGAGCTTGAAAGATTCTATTCGGTAAAATTAGGACTTGGGTCCATCCGTACATCTTCATTTTGCTTCATTCAGAATGTCGACAATCCGTTCATTGATGAGACCATTCTGGATCGTATATTTCAATACAGGAGTGAAGAAAAGTATGTTTCACCGGTGTTTGAAAACAAAGGTGGCCATCCTGTTCTATTGAACTGGGAAAATATAGGTTGCATTCGTAACTGGCCTGTTGATACCGCTATTTTTAGGGAGGTATTAAATACAATGGAATGCCAGAAAGTTGAGATGCAGGATAACCGGGTGCTTATCAATATCAACAGCCCGGAAGAGTATAGAAAGTTTTTTATAAATAAAAACTAAGGATATGTATTTACCCGACTTTAGTTTTCATCAACCCGTGTCAGTTAAAGATGCGATCAGCCTGCTCATCCTTAAATCCAATGCCGTTGCAATGGCAGGAGGAACCGACTTGTTGGTCGAAATGAAAAAAGGGTTACGCAACCACAAAGATATCGTCTCGCTGGAAAAAATCACGGAACTTAAACTGATCACGGAAGATGAAAATAATCTCTTCATTGGTGCATGCACGACCCACAGTGAAGTCATAGCTTCTCCTCTGGTTGGTAAGATTGCTCCTGCATTGATTGAAGCGACTTCCAAAATCGGTTCCGACCAGGTAAGAAATTCAGGTACGATTGGGGGTAATATCTGTACTGCTGCTTCTTGCTGCGACACGGCCCCGGTGCTGCTTTCGATGAATGCATCGGTTGAGATCGCAGGATCTGAGAACCTTAGGAATATACCCCTTAGGGATTTCTTTACCTTTAATAAAAAAACGATACTTGAAAAGGGAGATCTGGTTACCAGGATCATCGTTCCGAAACCCGAATCCGGAACAGGCACCTGTTATGAGAAGTTCGGACTGCGCGAAGCAGGTTCAATTTCTGTTGCTTCAGTGGCGGCAAAGATAAGAATACAGAAGGGCATTTGCGTCGATGCCTGTATCGTCATTGGCTCTGTGGCGCCGACACCTCGGATCAGTAGTCAGGCATCAGATTTTCTTAATGGAAAAAGGATTTCTGAATTCGTGAAAAATTCACAGGTACTGGAAGCTGCAGGAAATGCGGCGGTCAGTGACTCCATTCCGATCGACGATATCCGGGGAGGGGCACAGTTCCGCAGGGATTTACTAAAAGTGTTGGTGAAACGGGCGGTACAAAGGGCAGTGGAGAAGGCAATATGAAACAGCTTATTAACATTAATGTCAATGGGAGTGAATATGAAGTGGCTGTGAAAACAACTACTACTCTGCTCGATTTACTAAGGGAAGAGCTTAAACTGACCGGGACAAAGAAAGGTTGTGAACTTGGAGATTGCGGGGCATGCACGGTTATCCTTGACGGGAAAGCGGTGAATGCATGCCTCGTGTTGGCAGTGAATTCCGCCGGAAAAAAAGTTGAAACGATCGAAAGTCTGGCAATTGGTGGGGAACTACACCCGATACAGCGCGCATTTATTGAGAAAGGGGCCATTCAATGTGGTTATTGTACCCCTGGAATGATCATGCGTACGAAAAGTATACTTGACAAAAATCCAAATCCTTCAAAAAAAGAGATCCGGGAAGAATTAAGTGGCAATTTATGCAGGTGTACCGGATATACGAAAATCGTTGAGGCAATTGAAACAGCCAGGGATTATATCAACGGGAAACAACCTCCAAAACTGGAGTTTATGCCTCAGAAATCGGCAATGGATCTTTCGGTTGTAGGAAAACGACTGCCAAAGATCGATGCGCCCGACAAAGCGACAGGCAGAGCAATCTATACCGACGATATCTCCCTCCCGAATATGATCTATGGTAAGTTACTGCTTAGCACCGTTCCCCACGCTCGGATACTGTCGATCGATACCAGCCGTGCAAAAGCACTTCCCGGAGTCAGGGTTGTAATGACTGGCGCCGATGTTCCTGACGTGCGTTGGGGCACATCCCCCGCACGTTATGATGAAACGATCCTGGCAAAGGATAAGGTGCGTTTTGTAGGAGATGTTGTAGCTGCCGTTGCTGCTATCGATGAAGAAACCTGTTACCGGGCTCTTGAGCTGATAAACGTGGAATACCAGGAACTCCCCGCTGTATTCGATCCTGTTGAGGCAATGAAAGAGGACGCTCCGCGTCTTTTCGATGATAAATATGAGAACAACATCAACACTCATGTAGATCACCATTTCGGGGATATTGAAAAAGGATTTGCAGAAGCAGACTACATCCGCGAGGAACGATTTACCGGGAACCGGACCTATCAGAACCCAATGGAACCTCACTGTTCTATCGCCGAATGGGATCGTCATGGCAGGGTCACAATCCATACCTCCACGCAAGTAGTCCATTATGTGCACCATCAGTTGTCGCATATACTGGGTATTCCCTTAGGTGATATACGGGTAATAATGACAAACTGTGGTGGTGGATTCGGTGCCAAAGCAGCAACAAACACCATAGAGATTATGTCAATCTTCCTTTCACGGGTTGCCGGATGTCCTGTCAAAATGCGGTTCAACAGGGAGGAGATGTATCTTTTCGGCCGTGGCCGCCACAAACAATATATAGATCTGAAGATCGGTGTAAAGAAAGACGGTACCATCACAGCCGTACAACAGAAAGCCGTGCTGGAGGGGGGAGCCTATTCCAGTTTCGGGATCGTTTCAACCTATTATGCCGGTTCGATGCTGACTACCTTGTATAAATTCCCTAATTACAAGTACGATGGTTTCCGGGTAAACACCAATCTGCCACCCTGCGGCGCTTTCCGTGGACATGGTTGTCCACACCCGCGGTTTGCTTTCGAATCGCTTCTTACAATGATAGCCGATGATATTGGCATGGATTCTGTTGAAATCCGTCTGAAAAATGCCATGACCCCCGAATACCATACTTGTAACGACCTGGATATCCATTCCTGTGAGTTTACAGCATGTATAGAAGAAGTCAGGAAAAAATCAGGATGGGACCAAAAGAAAGGAAAACTACCCAAAGGCCGCGGAATTGGCATTGGGTGTGGCGGATTTGTTTCCGGCGCCGGGTATCCGATCTACCGCTCTAAATTCCCTCACTCCAGCGCTACCATCAAAATAGTTGAGGACGGCTCACGTGCAGTACTTTTCATTGGCGATGCCGATATAGGACAGGGATCAGATACTGTACTTGCTATGGCTGCATGCGAAGCAATGGGTATTTCATACGACAGGATCAGCGTGGTCTCGGCCGACAGCGATCTTACGCCCATCGGTTTCGGGGCTTATTCGAGCCGGGTGACGCTCATGGGAGGAAATGCCTGTAAAATGGCTGGAGAAGAGGTTAAAAAACAGGTACTCGTTCAGGCGGCAGAGATCATGAATGTCGATACCGGAAAGCTGGAAGCAAAAGATAATAGAATTTACCTGAAAGATGATCCTTCGGTTTTTATACCATGGGAAAAAGCAGGTTTTGCTCATTTCTCAAAGAAAGGACCTCTGCTCGGGAAAGGGCATTATTCTCCCCCGGAAGGTTTGGGTGGAAAATACAAAGGAGCTGCGGTTGGAACCTCGCCGGCATATTCGTTTTCAGCGACTGTATGCGAAGTAGATGTGGATATGGAGACCGGAAAGGTCAAGGTGCTCAATTTCTGGGACGCACACGACTGTGGTACGGCGGTAAATCCGATGCTGGTCGAAGGACAGGCAGAAGGTGCGGTTCTTATGGGTATGAGCGAGGTCTTATTCGAGAACGAAGTATTCGATAAAAAAGGAAAGATGGTCAACGCCGATCTTCATAACTATCTCATCGCGACTTCCGCGGATATGCCTGAAATTTATTCAACCATCGTTGACAGTTTTGAGCCCGAAGGGCCTTATGGCGCTAAAGAGGTTGGAGAAGGGGCCACATTACCCGTACTTGGAGCCATTGCCAATGCAATTGCAGATGCCATTGGGGTCAGGATTTTTGAACTCCCTATTACTCCACAGAGGGTTCTTGAAGCCATTCAGGGGACGGGTAGATTAAATCATTAACACATGTAATAAATGATCACAGCATTGAATCTTGAAGGAAAATCAGCCATAGTTACAGGTGGGAGTGTCGGTATCGGAGCCTCCATCGTAGTGAAATTAGCTGAATGTGGAGCCGGTGTTGCTCTCAATTACAGAAAACACCGGGAAGAAGCTGAAACCGTCCTCGAAAGGATCGTTCAGATGGGAAGAAAAGGGCTGTTGCTCCAGGCTGATATCTCAAATTTCGAAGATGCGGCTAAAATGGTAAAAACCGTGAAGGATGCTTTTGGAAAGATAGACATACTAGTCAACAATGCAGGGATAAACTGGGATGGAGTGATCTGGAAGATGAGTGAAGAACAGTGGGATCGTGTATTGAATATTAACCTGAAGGGATTTTTCAATTACATCAGGGCAGTTGCTCCTCTCTTCCGCGAACAGCAAGCGGGAAAGATCATCAACATCACATCTATTAATGGTCTTCGGGGAAAATTCGGCCAGTCAAACTATTCCGCCTCAAAAGCCGGAATTATCGGGTTAACAAAATCCGTTGCCAGAGAACTGGGGAAATATGGGATCAACGTGAATGCAGTCGCACCGGGACTTATCGAAACCGATATGATGAAGAATGCTGATGAAAGTGTACGTTCTGCCGCGCTCGAAGAGATCGTGATGAAACGGATCGGTCAGCCGGAAGATGTGGCAAACGTGGTAGCTTTTTTATGTACCGACCTTGCTCGTCATATCACTGGTGAGGTGATTAAAGTTGATGGCGGCCAATACATTTAAACTTTAACTTTTTAGTCAGCTCAAGAGGTCAAAAAATAAAACAAACTATGGAACTGAATGACATCGTGATTATTTCTGCGTGCCGGACTGCCATGGGTAGGTTCGGAGGTTCATTGAAAGATATTCCGGCGTATGATCTCGGAGCCGTGGTAGTGAAAGAGTCACTCCGGCGTGCGTCGCTCACCGGCGAACAGGTCGACGATGTGATCATGGGAAACTGCCGCCAGGCCGGGAATGGCCCGAATCCGGCAAGGACTGCATCGGTGCGGGGAGGAGTCGTCCCGTCTGTTCCTGTTGTGACGTTGAACATGGCCTGTCCGTCAGGGATGCGTTCGGTTGCGATGGCTGCACAATCAATCAGGCTTGGGGAAGCAGAGATCGTCATCGCCGGCGGATTCGACAGCATGAGCTCTATCCCTTATCTGCTCAAGGGTGCACGTTGGGACGGATTTAAGATGGGAAACAAGACTCTTGAAGATGGATGGAGCGACAGCATCGATCCGCTGATCGGACAGGGGATGGGTGAGACAGCCGAGAACCTTTTTGAAATATATAAGATATCACGTGAAGAACAGGATGATTATGCTGTCAGCAGTCATGAGAAAGCATCAGCAGCACAGAAAAATGGGTGGTTCGACGAAGAGATTACTCCTGTCGAAATAGCGGGTATCAAAGGGAATCAGACTGTAATATTTAATAAGGATGAGACCATCCGTCACGAAATCAACAAGGAAAAAATGGCTGTCCTTAAACCGGCTTTCCGGAAGTCCGGAACGGTGACGGCTGGGAATTCCTGTGGCCTGAGTGACGGCGCAGTCGCCATGATAGTGACTAACCGTAAAAAAGCAGCAGAACTCGGCGTTAAACCTCTCTTTTCTATCGTTTCGTATGCCCAGATTGCTGTTGCCCCGTCAACTATGGGTGAGGGACCTGCTTATTCCATTCCGGCTGCATTAAAAAATGGTGGATTGACCCTTGATGATATCGACATCATTGAGGTCAACGAAGCTTTTGCCATCCAGGTACTCGCCAACGAAAAGGCACTCAAGTGGGACCGTACAAAACTTAATATCCATGGTGGTTCCATTGCTCTCGGTCATCCCACAGGTATCAGCGGTGCCCGGATCTTGGTGACTGGCTTCTATGCTCTCAAACGTCTCAGTAAAACCCATTGTATTGCTGCCATATGTGGTGGTGGAGGAGTAACTTCTGCCATGATCATCCGTCGCGAATACTGAATCCGGTCTTTTTTCCATCACGACAATTACGACCATCACGGCCATCACGACCATCACGACCATCACGACCGTCACGATCTGATCGTGGAAAAAATCAAATAATTTTGCATTCTACCGGGGAATAGTTAATTTTATCACATTAAAAAACTCCGGAGGTTATATGTTAAAACAAGGATTCAGTACAAAAGCTATTCATGCCGGAACTGTTGATTTTCAACCCGGTTCCATGGTCACTCCTCTCTACCAGTCAGTTGCGTATCCTTACGCGGATGCCAAAGAAGCTGCAGCGATCTTTACAGGTGAAAAACCCGGATACACATACGGGCGCTGGGACAATCCCACAGTCGATCTCTTCGAGCACAGGATGGCAGCCCTGGAAGGAACCGATGGAGCAATAGCAGCTGCCTCGGGAATGTCGGCCATATTTCTGTTATCGCACCACTGGCTTTCGCCGGGAGATGAAGTTGTTTCTTCAAACCGCGTTTATGGCGGGACTTTTGGTCTCTTCGATACAGGCCTGAAAAAGATGGGAGCAAAGGTCAACTGGGTAACAAAGCCCGAAGATATCAATGAGTGGAAGAAGGCCATTACCCCGAAAACAAAATTCTTGTTTGTAGAAACACCAAGCAATCCGGCGCTTTTCATTGCCGACATACCTGCTTTGGCGAAATTGGCCAAATCTAAAAAGCTTCCGCTCGTTGTCGACAATACAATTACCACTCCGGCCCTTCAGCAACCTATTGCACTCGGAGCTGATGTTGTAGTTCATTCTACCACCAAGTATGTTTGTGGTAATGGTACCAGCCTCGGTGGGATCATTTGCGGACCCAAAAACCTCGTAGATGGCATCCGTCAGAATTGTATTCGGTACCTTGGCCCGGCTATGGCTCCGTTCAATGCATGGCTGAACCTTCTTGGACTGGAAACCTTGTCGCTACGTATGGACAAACATTGCTCAAATGCAATGGCAGTAGCCAGTTTTCTCGAGAAACATCCAAGGGTAAAATATGTGAATTATCCCGGCCTGAAGTCCAATCCTTTTCATAAGCTGATCAAACCGCAAATGAAAGGCTGCAGCTCATTGCTTTCCTTCGAGCTTGACGGAACATATAAAGACGCCACAAAATTCATTGATTCGCTGAAGATCATAACTCACGCCACCCATCTTGGTACCTGCCGTTCTATTGTTACCCATCCTGCTTCCACCACTCATTCAGCAATGGGTGAGAAGGAGATGAAGAAGGCCGGAATCTCACCATCAATGATCAGATTCTCTATCGGTATCGAAGATGAAAAAGACCTGATAAATGATCTGTCACAGGCTTTTACCAAGTCAGGTAAATAATTTAAAATAAGTATCTATTGATTTACTGAAGGTTTAGAAATATTTTCTTCCGGCTATGAATTATCCTCTTTTATTTTATTCGACAAATGGTAAAGCAGAACCGGTCTTATTCAGAAAAGCATTACTGAAAGGATTAGCTCCCGATAAAGGGCTATATATGCCGGAATCTGTCCCAAAAATTACTCAGGAAGAACTCAACACGTATAGGAACAGATCATATCCGGATATAGCATTTGAAATCACCCGTAAATTTCTGAAAGGGGAAATTTCCGACGACAACCTTATGCAAATCGTCACTGAAGCTTACGATTATAATATTCCTCTGGAAAAAATATTGGACCGGAAATTCATAATGCGGCTTGATCAGGGACCCACAGCCTCTTTCAAGGATTTTGCCGCCCGTTTTATGGGTCGTCTTATGCAATATTATTTAAAAGAAGAACGCCAGAAACTTCTAATATTAACAGCTACTTCAGGTGATACAGGGAGTGCCGTAGCCAACGCATTCTATGATCTTGACAACATCCAGATTGTGGTTCTCTTTCCTGAATCGGAGGTGACTACCCGCCAACGTAAGCAGATGACTACCTTGGGAAAAAATGTTCATATTCTTGCTCTTGATGCGAAATTTGACGATTGCCAAAACCTTGTTAAAAAAGCCTTCGCCGATATTGAATTGGAGGACATGAATCTGTCATCAGCCAATTCCATCAACATCGGGCGACTTGTACCTCAGATAGTTTATTATTTCTATGCTTTTGTAAAACTGAGAAAAGATGATCCGGATGAAAAAATTATTTTTTCCGTGCCATCGGGGAACTTCGGTGATATGATGGGAGGGGTCTTAGCCTTGAAAATGGGATTACCGGTTAAAAAAGTTGTGATTGCAACTAACGAAAATGATGAATTTCCAAGATATGTAAGTACTGGCGTTTATAAAAAAATAGAACCTTCGCGAAATTGTATTTCAAGCGCCATGAATGTCGGACATCCAAGTAACCTTGCAAGGCTTGTCTACCTCTATGGCGGTGAGATGGATGAACTCGGGAACATCCATAAACAGGCTGACCTTGATAAAATGAGAGAGGAACTTTTTACGATCAGCATTGATGATAAAACAACTAGACTGACAATAGAACAGACCTTCAGAAGATTTGGAGTAGTTCTTGAACCACATGGAGCAGTGGGATGGGCTGGGTTAGAGAAATTTCTTTTTCAGAATCCTGAATTTAATACACCGGAACAGCTGTGCGTCTCACTCGAAACTGCTCATCCGGCTAAATTTCCTGAAGAGATCCAACGGCTTCTCGGAATACAACCGCCGCTTCCAAAAAGCCTTGAAGGGATCGAACAAAAACCGGAACAATACATAAAAATTGACAATGATTATAATTCCTTTAAGAACTACCTCAAAACCAACTTCTGCTAAATTCCAATCTTAAAAAACATCCTAAATGTCCTATTGACCAATGACCAATGACTTAATCTAAAGATGCACCGCGGTGTGTCTCTTACTGACCTATTGACCTAATGACTTATTGACCTAATGACCTTTTTATGTACATAGTCTGCTCCGACCTCGAAGGAGTCTTCGTTCCGGAAGTATGGGTAAACGTCGCCGACAAAACAGGGATCAAAGAACTTCGTAGAACTACTCGTGATGAACCCGATTATAATGCGCTCATGCGTAGCCGGATGAAGATTCTGGATCAGTATGGACTTAAGCTTCACGATATACAGAAAGTTATTGCTCAGATTCAACCCCTGCCCGGCGCTGTTGAATTTATCGGGTGGATAAAAGAACGTACACAATTAATAGTGGTTTCCGACACTTTCATTCAATTTGCCGATCCCCTTATGAAGCAGCTTGGAAGACCTACGCTGTTTTGTCATACTCTAATTATGGACGAATCCAACCGGATCATCGATTACAACCTCCGGCAGCCTGA
>Ga0172368_10001387_pt1 | contig 33415 bp, 39 predicted proteins | sample Lak11m_FD_114540 | JGI IMG/M metagenome (GOLD analysis project Ga0172368, IMG submission 114540) | Freshwater microbial communities from Kabuno Bay, South-Kivu, Congo - kab_022012_11m | ecosystem: Environmental > Aquatic > Freshwater > Lake | place: Democratic Republic of the Congo: South-Kivu...
GTGGTAGTCTATGTTTGCCGGATAAACCGTAAGAGTTTTAGCCTACCTTTCTCAGCCTACGTTCAACAATTCTGTTGAAGCACCTTTTATGTATCGGGTGCAGTTATCCTATATACGAGAGTTCTTCAGTAACGATGCCATCTTTTGACTTTGCAAAATCGATCAGGCTCTTTGCGATGATTTGAATAAAAGGAGGATATATTCCGCCAATTTCAGATTTCTTATCGATTTCATTAAGGATCTTGAGGAGCAAGATATCATCTATCCCGATATTGTTATCACGAAATAATTCCCGCAAGACATCTGACGCAACCTGCCGATCAAATCCGCGAAGTGAGTATTTTTCAGGACGGATTATGCTTGCATTTTCAAGGAAAGATAAAATATCTGGTTCATAATCACCCCTGTATGAAAGTAAAACATGAACATTCCTGAAGGATTTGCTGTATATCCGGCGCAGGATTTTTCCTATATCTTCCCTCTCATGCGGTTGTGAGCGCAAAATATCCTCAAACTGGTCAAATGATATTAATAAGCCAGTCTCTGCGTAGATGTCAGACAGGTTCTTTATGCATGAAAAAATATCATCTGAACCGGAACTTTCTGTCATGCAGGCATTATTGATATCTTCATAAATACGTTTTAGCGGATCAGGATTAAGAGGTCTTGTCCAGATGCATTTCCAGCCCATATTAATGAGATTTGGAAAAAGACCTGCTCTTATAAGTGAGGTCTTCCCGACCCCTGAATTTCCAATTAGCAGGGTAGTATAATATCCGGATACCTTCGACTTGAATACTTTATCCAGAAGTTCCTGTGATTCAATCTTGCGTCCCCTGAAAATCGAAGCTTCCTTTTCAGTATAATAATCCATTTCAAGAAGCTCTGGCTGGATTATTTCTTGTGCTTTTCGTTTTAATTTTATATTGTCATAAAGAATTGAAATCTTATACGGATAACCAGCATCATGCAGAACAGGTGCAATGCATTCTATTTCCTTTTGCATCATGGAAACGCCATTTTGAATTAAGTTGAGGTCATTATAGTTTTCAGGAACAGCGGTCAGCTCGATCTGGAAATTTTTATCAAAACCCCATCCAGGGATGAGTTTTCGGAATCGTGTCTTTTCATCCTCTTTTTTAGCCTCTCCCACCTGGAGATGCGGAATTCTTGAATTATCCGAATGCAGAATATCAGCAAGCCTGAGAAGTGAGGCCAGAAGCCTTACTCTCACGTCTTCATTTGCGAGATGATAGATTTCAGGAACGTCATTGAAAACGTCCTCAGAATCATGGGCTCCGACAATATAGCTCAAAACAAGACCTTCAGGATCTGTAAGGCCGTAATTTTTAGCTCTGTCAAGCATCTCATCCATGGCAATTTCGCCATGACTTTTTTTGGATACTATTGATTTCCCAATATCATGATAACATGCCGCCGAAGAGAATAGAAAAAGCTCAAGAGGTGTGAAGAAATCTGATTTCTGATCATCCGGGATAAGCTTTCCAAGATTATCCTGCACCATCCCGCAATGAAGCGGACCTTGTTGATGCCCCTCTTTAGATTGCTGACGCTCCTGAATTTCGCGTGCGATGGCAATCCAGATTGTTTCAAGGCGGTCATAAAGTGCCTCGTCCCTTTGTTGTAGAGCTGTTCTGATACTGGTTTTCCCTTTTTCGCGGCCACTCATGAGGTTTAATTCTTTATATAGTGTAATAAATGTTTGTTTTGTCATTGGAAACAGGGTATTCAGAAATTAGAACGCTTTCTTCAATCAACTGTTTTGTAGGGTATCATGAAGACAGCGCCATCTCCATTCCCTGACTTTGTGCGCGGATTGGAGCGAGGGGGGAGCGCTCTCCGTCTGAAAGAATCCCTCCGCTAAGGTTACTATTTTAACCTTCTCAATCAAATACAATATTATAATCTGGAGATAGAAATGCAAGATACCATTCAGTCACTTAAGAGCCGCATTGACACACTTGAAACCGAACTTAACGCTATGCACAGAATGCATGGTGCGAGCATGGAAAAGAAAGACCCGAAAGCATGGGATAGATTGCATTCTAATGGCAGGGAAATAACAAAAGAGTGGAAAAGCAAGAAACCAAGCTGGCAGCTAATATCTGAAGATAGACGATAATATATACTGCATAGATGCCAGCGTTTTTATAAACTCCGAAATTGAGGGAGAACAGTTTCATGAATACAGTGCAAAGCTCATGAAAACAATAAAGAAGCAAGAAATTACGATAATTGTGCCCGAAATTGCCCTCCCGGAAATATCTTCTGCTATAGCAAGGCGCACAGATGACACAATAAAAGCTCTGGAGTTCGTGCGAGAGCTAAAACAAATCCCGAATGTCGTATTTGTACCAATCGACAGGGAACTTGCTGATGAAGCTTCGCGTATTGCAGCAGAATACAGGTTAAGAGGATGTGATGCGATTTATGCTGCGGTTGCATATATGTTCAATGCCAAATTAATCACTCTCGATAAACAGCAAAGGGGCAGCGGAATGCATTGAGGTAGCTTCGCCACACGATGAATTGAAGAATTTTAATAAATTATAATTATATATGTAATTTCCTTAAGGAGTGTCTAATAATCTCTTGCTTTCGCAAGCAGAAGCTCTGCTTGGTTTATATAGAATAAAAACTAATTAATGTCTGCAATGAGATATCCAGCAAAACAGCCCATAAAAGTTGTCAGGAAAGACGAAGGGCTTACAGTCAAAGAAAAGGAAACCATAGACGAAATAATGCATAGGAATGATAAAGTCCTCAAGATATTAGCCAATATGTAGTTCTCTAGTTCTTTCTTTGATCCATTTCTCTATTTTTTTTACCGAACACTTATATTCTGCTATTTTTATCATCAAACAAACCTTTTCCTCTGCCTCTGCATGAATATAATATCCTTCAACATAAAGTATTTTTTCTGCCGTCACCAAAGCTGTCCTTTTATTTCCATCAAAAAATGGATGTTGAGAAGTTATCCCATGCAAAATCAAGGATGATTTTTCGAATATATCGTTCTCTCGATTCGTTTTATAGATGAGCATTTCCAGTGTAGCTTCACCTCTTGTCCCACCATATTTTTTTATAATTTCGTCGTGTATCTCGATTATTTTCCGGACTGTGAGTTCTGCCATTTGACGACATTTTTATAGCTATGCCTCGCCTACATAAACAGTTACTATCCCAAAAGTCAGATCAAAATATTCGACCTTCGAAATACCCGCATCCTTCATAAGCCCGACAAATTCCTTCCTTCCTGGAAATGCCATCACCGATGAAGGAAGGTAACTGTAAGCTCCCTTTTTCCTGGAAACTAAAGCCCCGATCGCCGGCAATACCTTTTTAAAATAAATATAGTAGATGGATTTAAAAACCACATTCTCAGGTATGGAGAATTCAAGGATCACAACCCTTCCCCCTTTCCTGACCACGCGGTTCATTTCAGATAATGCTTTACTTATTTCTGCAACATTGCGTATCCCAAATGCAACAATAGCGCCATCAAAACTCCCTTCCCTGAAAGAAAGGTTCTCTGCGTCGTTCTGGATGCAGGAGATGTTTCTTCGCTCCCTGTCTTTGATCTTAAGCATGCACAATTGCAGCATCTCATAACAAAAATCAGATGCGATGACGCTGTTATTTTTCGAGACTTCAAACGCTACATCCCCGGTTCCGGAACATACATCAAGAATGAATCCTGGAGGCAGTTTTGAAACAGCGAACCGACGCCAGTAATTATCAAGTCCCAAGCTCAGCATGTGATTTAAGAAATCATATCTCCCAGAAATACCTGCGAACATTTTCCGGACATATTCTTTCTTATTCGGCTGCAACATCTTTTCCCTGTAAATAAAATCAATCGAAATCAATTTACCAAAACATATAACTTATCTTGACCATAAGTAGATGATATGAACAAGACGGAGAATAATCTGGATATTAGATCAGAAGTAATGCGCAATATCCTTAATATATCAAAAAGGCTTGCCAAAGACAATCAGGGGGCTCTTTTTGTCATCGCGGACAAACAAAAGATCGATGGGAATTACCGCTACCATTATCCCCAGATCCAGTTTTCGGGGAATTTACTCAGTAAGGGAATGGATGCTGTAGTTGAAAAACTTGCCACGCTTGATGGCGCTATCATATTTACACCCGAAGGGGAAATGATCGCATATGGTTCACGCATATTGAAATCTGAAACACTGTTTGGTTTTGGGACAAAACATGCGGCCGCCAGAGGCATAACTTTACACGATGAGACCATTACCGCAGTCCTCGTCTCAGAAGAAAGCGGATGGATAAAAGTTTTCCAGAAGGGGGATATCGTACTTGAGACCGATGCAGTTGATATCGAACCTTCCACGCTTGATAAAGTATCGCGTTTCCTGACAAACCAGGATACTGCCCTTCTTGCAAGCGCGGGAATTGCAGCGGCGGCCCTTGGCGCTCCCGTGGTATTGATAGTTGGCGGGGCATATATGATGGTAAGAACTGCGGGGCAGATGATATCTTCTGCATTAAAGAAAGAGAAGAAGTGATATGATAAATTTTACGAAACTCCACGGAAATGGAAATGATTTCATCCTCATAGATGAATTCAAAGAAAAGGTTATTGAAGATGATAAAAAAGCAGCTTTTGCATTGAAATATTGCGACCGCAGGTTTGCAATAGGGGCGGATGGCGTATTATACCTCGGGAAATCCGACGAGGCTGATATCCGGATGCAGATCTATAATTCGGATGGCACGCAACCTGAGATGTGCGGAAACGGTATTCGCTGTCTTGTAAAATATGCGCTTGATGAGGGATATATCGAGGAAAAAGCACGAGTCGAAACACTCGCGGGTATTCTTTTTATAAATTCGTGGAGCGAAGAAAAAACCTGGATCACAGTAAATATGGGAAAACCGCAATTCGAGAGGGCTAAGATCCCGGCCAAAGGAGCAGGAGAATTTGTGAATGTAGCAATGCATGGGTATAAAGTCAGCGCGGTCAACACAGGAGTTCCTCATGCAGTGATCTTTGTGGATTCCCTGGACGACCCGGGTTTAATGCCGGAAGCGCCAAAGATCCGCTATGATCCGATCTTTCCAAAAGGTACGAATGTGAATTTTGTCCAGTTAAACTCAAGCGACGAAATTACGATACGCACTTATGAAAGGGGAGTTGAAGGAGAAACACTGAGCTGCGGGACTGGTTCTGTAGCATGCGCTGTATTAGCCCACAGGCTCGGCAAGACAGATAAGGCAGTCAAAGTGAATACAAAAGGCGGTGAACTCAGAATAACGATCGCCCAGGATGCTGCATATATGGAAGGTACTGCTGAGCGTGTATTTGAGGGTATGATCCCGAAAATGAACTAAAATTATCACAACATTACAATTATAAGTACAAAAACGATATTAAGTCCTATGAAATTACTCGCATTATCAGACCTACATGGCGATTATTCCCATATAAGCGCCATTCTTGATAAAGCAGGGGATTTTGAAGCTGTCCTGATCGCTGGCGATTTAACAAATTTCGGACCGGACGAAAAGGCACTTGAACTGCTGGGCATGTTCAAAGATACTGTATTTGCAGTACCGGGAAATTGCGATAATCCTTCACTTCTTAAAATCCTGGATATAAATAAAAATACCATAAATCTGCACAATTCTTTACATATTTTAGGGGATTTTACATTCATGGGACTTGGAGGCTCAAATCCCACTCCATTTAATACACCTTTTGAACTCTCCGAAAAAAAGATCGGAGAATACATCGGAACTTTATTGAGCCGATCAAAGGGACGAAATATTCTATTATCCCATGCGCCGCCGCGAAACACCACAGATAAGTTGCCGCAGGGGAATGTAGGAAGTACGGCCCTGGCGCGCTACTTGGGACGATTTGACCTTATTATTTGCGGACATATTCATGAAGCCAGGGGCGTTCTCAGGGTCAACGGCACGTGCATTGTGAATCCCGGTATGGCATCAAAAGGGGAGGCTGCAATAATAACGATAGAAAAAGATATTAAAATAGATTTCATTGATGCAAAACTATTATAAAAGGATGAAATGATAAAAATCGCAATATCTGGAAAAGGGGGAGTGGGAAAAACTACGATTTCGGGAACCCTGGCAAGGCTTTTTGCGAGGAATGGCTATGACGTCCTGGCAATCGATGCCGATCCCAGTATGAACCTTGCCTCTGCGCTTGGTATTAAAACTGCGCCAAAACCACTTACCGAATACAAAGAATTGATCGATGAGAGAGCCGGAGGTCCCGCCGGTATTTTCAAATTAAATCCAAAAGTCGATGACATCGTCGATAAATTTGGGGTGGTTGGGCCTGACAATGTCAAATTGCTAATCCTGGGGACGGTAGAAAGAGGCGGAAGCGGCTGCATGTGCCCTGCAAGCTCTTTCCTCAAAGCACTTATGCGCCATGTGATCCTTAAATTAAATAGCGTAGTTATCCTTGATATGGAAGCCGGCATTGAACATCTTGGCCGCGGCACAACAAAAGGAATTGATTATATGATCATTGTCGTAGAACCCGGCACGAGGTCGATCGATACAGCAGGAAGGATCGCAGAATTAGGGCGCCAGATCGGGATTAGTAAATTTGGCGTCGTGATAAATAAAGCAGGGGATGAGGTGAAAGAGATCGAGGAAAAACTTGGTGTTTATGATCTGCCTGTAATTGGCGTGATACCTTTTGACAGCGACCTTGTAAAGGCTGACCTTGATAATATTTCACCGATCGAAAGGAACGGTATCGCGATCCTGTCGATTACCAGGATCTTTGAAAAATTAACAGGTAAAATGGAGTGAATATCATAAAAAAACCCGAACGTATTCCCAGCGGATGCAGATCATTGGATGAAATGCTCGGAGGAGGAGTTGAAACAGGCGTAGTCACCCAATTATATGGAGGATCAGGCTCAGGAAAGACCAATATCTGCATACAGCTTGCAGTGGAATGCGTGAAAAGTGGAAAGAAGGTCATATTCATAGATACTGAAGGCTTCTCAGCAGACCGGTTCAAACAAATCGCCGGGGAGGATGCAAAAAAGATCGCCGGGGATATAATAATCTATGAACCTGCAAGCTTTGAACAGCAATATTCGGCGATCACCGATATCGAGAAGCTCATGAATGAAAAGATCGGCCTCATTATTCTTGATTCTGCTGCCCTTTTCTATAGGCTTGGCCTTACACAGGATGATTCAAACGAAGAAAATGTTGCCATACGGCGGGAACTTGTGAATCAGATAGGGATACTCCACGGGATAGCCAGGAAATACGCAGTTTCGGTCGTGATAACCAACCAGGTTTACAAAGATATAACTACAGGCGAACTTTGCCCTGTAGGAGGCAACGCAATAGAGCATCTCTCCAAAACGATCATATTATTGGATAAGACCGGTACTTCAAAAAGAAAAGCGACACTTCGAAAACACAGGTCAAAGAGCGAAGGCATTTATTGCGAATTCAGGCTGACTGATAAAGGTGTCGAGTAGGGGACCAGAAGATATTCAAAAAAAAATCAGGGAATTGATTTCAGAGATTTCCCAAACATATTTGGGGGTGTTAAGATCATTTTCACAATATCCCTGTGATCTTCCTTGAGTGAATAACAACGGTGCTCCCTTTTTAAATAAATACGAAGTATCCCGAGCCTTGTGTGCATCTGTCCAACCATTGCAGAAACTGCCCTGTAATTGACTTTAAAACCCTGCTTTTTAAGGTGAGTATAAATTTCACATGTAGTATAATTTTTTGTTTGCAAAAACAGGTTTAGAAGACATTTCCTTATGCCTATCTTGTCCTTTCCAAGGAATTTTGACAGCCTTGTTTTCACACCATCATTCGTGTTTTCTGGTATAAAAATCACCTAGAATGATAATGAATCAATAGATTATTAAACCTTCTGGTTTTTATTTACAATCAAAAAACTCAAGGTTTTGCTTTTATTTTTTCACCTTTTAATATTTTATAAAGCTTCTGGAAAAAACCCTTAAGACCGGAAACCGGTGTTTTTATCTTTTCCCCCTGGACAGCAGAAGGCTCCTGGATCTTCGGTTTCGTGCCTGTTCCCTTTAAAAGATACCATGTAAGAACTTCTGCATATGCGATAATCCCGATAAATGCAGACCATATGAAAAGAAGGATGTGGAGATTATATATCTGCACTCCGAAATATGAAAATTGCATAATTGAAAAGAAGCTCACGGCATAATCCGATATGATCAAAATGAAAAACATTGGAACGATGATCATCACGATAGCAGAAAAGAGAGGTGATATATACACCAGAATTCCAAGAATAATGATCGTGTAAATTAAGAACAATAAAATCGAGATTATATCCATTTTTTAAGCCCTCATTTTAGTTTTTGTCATTAAATAAGCGATGAATGCGACACTGCCAATAATTCCTGAAATTACAAGAAATGACGATATCATGAATATCATCATTTCAAACCGGCCTGCTTTTAAGGATGTTGCATCGGCTTCTCCTGGTTCGGGGATATTCTGGATTTCGACAGTATTTGATTGGGCCTGCATTTCAGTCCCCATGATATTACGATACGTTGCATCCGCTGCCGGCAGAGATAATGCATTACCATTCAAAGTATAACTGATATAGTCCACTTTTCCGGCATCCATGAAACCTGACCATGATGCTTTTCCTTTTGTTATCAGATAATCGGCAGGTATTTTATCATTCACTGCCACATTGGCAGGCCTGTCCCCAACATTCATAATTTCCAATTCCACATCTGTCGTGCCCTGGTTATTCACGGCTGATTTGACCATGCGGATATAAGGCATATGAACAGTAGTCGTTGCCTTATTAGAGATGCTTATCTTGCCGTTCCATCGGGCAGTGGCAGCAGGAAGCTGATATGTTCCTGGTTTCTGCGGATTTATGAAATATGAAACGTTTGATGATTTTTTAGGGTCAACTTCGATATCCCAGTCCATTTGTTTCGGACTGGTTTCAGAAACATTATCCGTTATATGGACTAAGGTACGGTTTAACCCGGAATTATATACCACTAACTCAACCTGTATTTTATCATCATCGGTTTCTTCCTGTATGCGTTTCATAATTGATATATAGGGCTTAACAGCTACCTCCTTACTTATTGTGGTCAAATATGCAATGTTATTATAATCGCGTACTTCTATAGTTGCATTCAAGATGACCTTGGAACCTGCGGGAAGCTCCTCAACCTGAGATTTAAAGGATTTTGTGCCATTAAGTCCGGTTGCGGTAAAATCTGTTGGTTTTACTACCGAATTCGAACTATTAAGGATTATATGAACTATATTGAGAGCTTTTTCGCTTGTAATGTTGATCGATACTGAAATGATCTCATCCTGATCATATTGGTATTTATCTGTATTGATTTGCGCCTCGACCCTGGGGATGTCATGTTTGAAAAATTCGAGTTCTATGATCCCGGTCCTGTTAATTTCTGTGACGACTAATCGCATATTGCCATAATCTTTTGGTTCATCCTTCATGAATATATCCGTCACACTCGTGTTTTTTCCTGATATTGCCAGGTTTACTGAATCCCTGCCAAGAGATTCAAAAACGATAGAATAATTTTCAAATGAATATGTATCTCCCCATTTCAATGCCGCATTTCCCGAAGAGACCCATAATGACTTCTCTTCAAGTTTGCTGACAGTGATCCATGATGAGTTTCCGTTTATCCCCATAAGAGTTATTCCCACAGAATTATATTGCGCAAACTCGTTCACCCTGAAGTCCTTTAAATCCAGGAGGGTGCTATCTTTATAAATTGTCACGGAGGAGTCTGTATTATTCTGGACTTTGGCTTTCACGAGAAAATTTTCAAAAGCCATAGATTCATTGGAATTAATGAAACCAGATGACCTGGCACTCCAGACCATATCGGTTGCACCAAGCGACGCAGCGGGCAGGAAACCTATTATTATGAAACATATTACAATTTTTATGTTCATTATACTTTAGATTGAATTCAATTGGTTTAAACTTTTCTTCGACTTATGGAAATCGTTTCCTGATTGCCAGGAGAGAATGATTTGACTCCCATTTCTTCCCTAATCCAGTTCGCAAAACCTTCGGTGTTGTCTCCATGCACCGCAATAACAGTTTCAGTGCCATGATCACAAAAATCTTTTACTACCTCTTTTAATTGCACATCCCCGCAATGTGCTGAAAAATCATATAGTTCAAGCTTGCAATTGAGATGTATTGTACGTTTTCCGTTCACTATATATCCGCGCGTAAGGGCGGATCTGCCATTTGTATCTTCCGCCTGGTATCCGGTAAGAAATATCTTGGATTTCGGATCATTGTAAATTTCATCTATATAATAAAGAACCGGTCCCCCGTTTAACATCCCTGCACTTGTAACGATTACAGACGGTTTATTTATAATCGTTTCCCTATCCTGCGGTTCGACAATATTTGCGCTTGTGAATGCCTTTTCAAGTTTATTCATATCATTTACGTATTCAGGTGACCTTTTGAACAGGTTGAACACATCAACTCCCATACCGTCGACAAAAGCAGGAAGACCGTGTTTTTTCAGGATAAGCATGATCTCCTGGGTCCTTCCTATACCAAAGGCCGGGATTATTGCCCGCCCGCCATTATCAATGGTTTCCCTTATGGATCCTATGAACCGTTCCTCAAGTATTTTCCTGGGCGTATGGTTCCTTCCAAAATATGTACTTTCAATAAGGAGTGTATCACTTTCTGGAAATTCGGTGTCAGCGCTTTTCTGGAGTTCCGTTATGATTGTATTCAGGTCGCCCGTATAAAAAAGACTCTGTTTTTCTTTTTCAAGATGCACCATCGAAGAACCTGGTATGTGCCCTGCATCATAAAAACACACAGAATAACCATTTGTTTCGAATTCCTTCCTGTATCCTTTTACCCTTACTTTTCTCTCAAATTCCTGGATCTCTTCATTGTAATAAGGGATCACATGACCTTTTTTTCCTGCGATCTTCAGGGTATCCCGCGCAAGTAACGCTGATAATTTCGCTGTCGGCGATGTGCAATAAACTTCAGGTTCAATATCCATGAGATTCGGTACAAGTCCGCAATGGTCAAGATGCCCGTGGGAGATGATCACGGTTTTGGGACGTAGGCCGTTCGATGGATAAGATGGCGGGTCAGTTGGCTTGATCCCGTAATCCAGAAGAAGCTCTTCATTTACTATGATCGCGGACCGCCCAACTTCCTGCGCTCCTCCAAGGAATCGTATTTTAATGTTATCGCCTCAATAATGTTTGCCTCAATTATATTTCGGAGATATTATAGTCTTTTGCATAAATTTCACTTTACCGCACAAAAGTTTCTAAATTTATGCATTATGATATTATAATGACACAGATTGGACGGATTTACGCGGATAACAACATTTCGGCATCCGTTGATGAAACAGTATTTATGTATATTCAGTCCTATGTAAATAATGGATGACAACTAATGCAGTACAAATAAGAATGCCATCTGTATTACTGAAAAACATAGAAGAACTTGTTAAGCGGGGATATTATAAAAACAAAAGCGAAGCAATTATCGATGCTGTGCGTCATTTTGTGGGTTTTGGGCAGACAAAAAGTGATATAGAGATCTTCATTAGAGAAGAGCTGCATGGAAGAAAAACAAGGCGTGGTTATTCTAAAAAAGAATTTGATACCATATGGGATAAAGTAAGACTCGAACATGATTGGAAGGAACGCTTCGGAACTGATGCCGATAGCATCATGAAAGAACTCAGGAGAAGGCGATGATATTCATCGATACGGATATCTTTGTGATCGAAAAGCTTTTTAAGAATGATAATAGATATGTCGTTACAAATGAGTTTCTAAACAGTGATTCAAAGGAAAAATGCACTTCTATTTTCAACTTGTTTGAACTTCTTGGAATTGTATCTTTTAATCTGAGAACAACCGATTTGAAAAAATAGCTCTAAGGGTTTTCTGAAGTCTATAATATAAAGATACTTTTTCCTGAAACCTCATAATGCATCACCAGATGACTTCATAGAGCAGTTATTCGATAATGTTTTTGAAAAAATAAGCGTGAAGATGAGTTTTTCTGATGCTTTGATACTAAGCGTAGCAGAAGAAAATTCTTGCTCTAAATTTATGACATGGAATGTAAAACACTTTGAAGGTAGGACAGATATTCCTGTGAAGACTCCGGAAGAGATGTTGATATTATAGATTGAGATAATAGAAATCGATGTAAATCCTAAAAAGTCCACAGGAAGAAAACAAACCATGTTTTATAATTGCTTCAATTGGAGAGTAAGGCAGCAAGATTCGTCGTCGATCTGACCCAAATATTATGTCTGATCTTCTCAGATTTGCTTTTAGCTCAGTTTATTTAAGTTCGATGTCCTAAAAACTTTCCCGTGCCCATCTATCTCCCCTTTCCAGATACGTGTGCTGGATATCGGTAAACCGTCTTCGGCAAGAACATAATCAACAAGCACAAGATTTAATTGTCTTAAGTTCCTCTCAGTTCGTATTCTGTTGATCTTAAGTCCGGATGGATGAGTTTCCGGGGATACCACAAGATAATCGAAATCCTGTTTTATGGTCGGACCATAAGGATCATTGAGCTTTACTATCGTCGGAATAATGCCCAGGGTCGTTATGAATTTCATAACGTCATCATAGCGCGAGTGATAATTATCCACTTGATGATCCTTTTTCCGGGTCATTTCATCCGATGTCAGTCCGACAAGTAGTTCACCACCACGGCTTAGTTCCACAGCTTTCTTCAAAAGTGCTTTATGTCCGTCATGTAAAGGATTAAAAGTCCCTCCAACGGCTACTCGTGACATATGTTCCTGATAGGAGAATTAAAAGATAAGAGTATCTTTTAATATCTCTTATGCGATTTTAGGGGATTATGACGCAAGAGACAATACACTGGGCAGATGTTATAGCGCAAAACGTACTTTCGCGGGGAAATAAGCACACTGTGGCATCGGGAATTACTCCTTCCGGCCCGATCCATATTGGGAACATGAGAGAAGTCGTAACCGCGGACGCAGTATATAAAGCGCTTGTGGATAAGGGCGCAGATGTGCGTCTTATTTATATCGCTGATACTTTTGACCCTCTTCGGAAAGTGTATCCTTTCCTTTCAAAGGATTATGAAGCCCATGTTGGAAAACCCCTCTCTGAGATCCCATGTCCCTGCGGTGGTCACAAGAGCTATGCCGAGCATTTCCTTCTCCCATTTATTGAAGCGTTGCATACCCTTTCCATCAAACCTGTTGTTTACAGGGCTGATGTCCTTTATAAAGAGGGAAAATATGTTGAAGCCATCAAGAAAGCGCTTACTAACAGGGATACGATCGCAAAAATAATGGCAGAAGTGGCAGGACGCGACCTTGAACCTGATTGGAGCCCGTTCAATACGATATGCAAAGAATGCGGGCGGCTCAGTACAACGAAAGTGACAGGTTTCGATGCGGAAAAAGAAACGATAGATTATGTTTGCAAATGCGGCTCAACCGGCACTGTCTCGATGACGGGAGGGGGAAAACTCAACTGGCGCGTGGACTGGCCTGCGCGCTGGCCGATTTTCGGGACGACCGTTGAACCTTTCGGTAAAGATCATGCAACAGCAGGCGGTTCATATGATACCGGAAAAAGGATCGCCCGCGAGATATATGGTTATGAGCCGCCACACCCTATTGTATATGAATGGATAATGCTAAAAGGCAAAGGCGCTATGCACTCATCCACCGGTCTTGCAATATCCATCAATGATATGCTTGAGATAGTACCGCCGGAAGTCCTGCGCTATCTTATCATCAGGCAAAAACCTGAGAAACATATTGAATTTGATCCCGGACTTGCTTTCCTTAATCTTATTGATGAATATGATCAGGTTGAAGGCGATCAGAGGGCACACCAGCTTTCACGAACAGAGGGGACGATACCTTCAAAGATCCCATTCAGGCACATGGTCACAGCCGTGCAAATAGTGGATGACAGGGGTTTTGATTATCTTCTCACTGTTCTGGGACGCACCGGCTATGATACATCTGATAAAGAGGCGATCAGGCAAAGAGCAAATAATGCAAGGAACTGGCTTGCAAAATATGCTCCATTGTTCGTAAAGTTCAAAGTCCAGGAAACTGTTCCACCGCAGGTAAAAAGCTTCACGAAAGAGCAAAAGCTGGCACTCGAAATCCTTGCCGATCAAATGGAGCACGGAATGTCAGGCCAGGATATCCATGACAATTTATACAAGGTTGCAGAAGAAACAGGTCTTGATGGAAAACAGGTTTTTGAGACTGTCTATCTTGCGCTTCTTGGTTTGAAATCCGGGCCAAGGGCAGGGCATTTCCTGGCTTCCCTTGATAAAGAGTTCGTAGTAAAGAGGTTCAAAGAGGCAAGTTCGTAAAAAAATTCGAATCATAATTATTAATTATAATTATCATACGTTCTATTCGTCCGTTTACGAACAACAGTTTTAAGTAGTTTGCCCTCCAAGGTATTATTTAATAGGACAGAAAGAATTATTAATAAAAACAAATAGTGTAATAACCTTAGGATAATAAAAACGATAGAGTAAAATTATGATTTGTGCAAGATCGGGTTTAATTAAATGGGTATTGGCAACACTTATTATCTCATGGCTAATTACTGCGTCTGCAGCATATGAATTAAATCAACTGCAATGGGATAAGGGAACATCGGGGACTTTAAAACGCGATGATGTGATCTCATATATGGGATATTCGGTAAAAGTCACAGCCTTTAATGAGCCTGTGGAATCTGATAAATATAAGAATATGCCTGTTGAACCTGTTGAGGCGTTCGTAGGATTAAATATTTCAAAGAATGGCACACTGGTCAACGAGACCTTCCTTGGGCGTGGTGAATCCTACATCTCACCGGATGGTGAATTAAAAGTGACCGCAATTGACCTTCCTGCAAGCTTGGGCAAAGAATGGCTTTTTGAAAGCTATAATCCATGGGCAAAACTGGAATTAAGCCCCAGAGGAAAACCTGCTTTTGACCTGTCAGTAAATATGGAAGATGAATATGTTTCTGCGCCAAATACTGAGATCGTTGTTAAGATCTTATTGAAAAACCCCGGAGCTGCAGATATGCTGGATGTTAATATGGAGATAGGCACAGAACTTCCTATTCTGAGAGGTAATTTGATGTTCCATTATGACAGAATAGTTAGAGGGGGACAGGTTTCCGAAACAATGATATTCTCAGCCCCGAAAATAACAGACCTCACGAAATATGCTATATATACAAATGTTACGGGGTTTGATGTTAAAGATATTTCCTATAACAAAAGCGTGTTAAAGACAATCTCGATTGTCCCGCCTCCCCAACAAATACCGGTTTTAAGGAAAAGTTCAAACGCCAAAATGTATTTGAAAGATTATAATATGGTTTCACTTTCATTCAAGAACACCCTTAATTACGAGCTAAAGAATGTGAGCATATCGGACACTCTTCCAAAAGGTTTCAAACAAATTAGCAATAATTCATTGAAGTGGTTAGTGGATGTTCCGGCAAATGGGGAATGGACATCACGATACATATTAAAACCCACTGAAGCGGATAAAGATGGGATACTTTTCCCCGCAGCAAAAGCAGAGTTTAAGATAAAAAATGAATATTACATGGTCCAGTCCAACAAACCTGAAACGATAGTTTACGGGCCAAGGATCGAGCTGAATAAACAAACTGATGTCTCCGAAATCAGGCCGGGAGATACCGTAACCGTAACTATCAGTGCAGTCAATAAAGGAAGCACTCCTTCAAAGGTAAATATTACAGATACAGTGCCTGATAAGGTCACACTCATAAGCGGTAGCACAATGCGGGAGGAATACCTGGAAGCAAATAAAGATGTAAAGTTCAGTTATACCATCAAGTCAAATTCAGAAAGCCCATTTAAACTTCCTGCAGCAGAAGCAGATTATTATGAGCTTGGCGACAGGGGCGCAAAAATAGGTACAAAAAGCCAGGAGCCTTTAATAAGGATAAAACCCCTCCCAACACCGGTGCCTACCCCTGGACCTACCCCTGAACCCACTCTCGAACCTGAGGTACAATCTCTTCTCACCCCAATTGATGAGCCCCCGGCGGAGACAGCGCCAGTTGTTAATGTAACCGGACAGCCAAAAAGACCTGATAGCGTTGAAAAAGAACCAGTAAAGCCATCAATTGATAGCAATGTTGTATTAAACGTTATCATGGGTTGCGACAATATCATTAGCATTGGTCCGCAAAATAGATCTGAGGTTTGCATTCTCGTTAATAGTGTCCAATAATTTTTTTTGACATCAGACAAACCTGTTTGTCGGTGCTTATCACCTTACTGACATCAAATATTAGACGCCATGAAATCCCAATGAATGTTCACCTATACAAAAATATAAATTACAGGCAAATACATTGGAAGTTGTGCAAAAAAAGATCGCTATTACAGCCCTTGTCCCGCCAGAACTCATTTATGCTTGTGAGGACGAGCCTTTTGATGTTAATAATGTCATCCCGTGGTCAAAAAAATATCCGAGGAATAAATTGTGCGCCTGGACTGCCATCTGGCAGGAGATGCTTACGAAGAGAGAAATAAAAATTGATTATCTTATCGTCGTCGCAGGCGGTGATTGCCATAATGCGCTCGTTGACGGGCAGAAGGTCGCAATGAGCGGCATCCCCACACACTTTTTCTTTTATCCGTTTGATGGATCTTCGAAATACCTGGAATCACAATTGCTGAAGCTGTGTGATTTCCTTGGAGGCATTAAATCCCCTGAAAAACAAAGGGAGATCAGGGAACTTAAAGAGTCGGGGCTACAAATTGATAAGAAAAGAGCGCAGGGAAAGCTCTCATCCAGTGACGCATTTCGATTGCTTATTTCTTTTAGCGATCTTAATGGTGATCTTGATAAATTCCGGGAAACCATTTCTTCGGTCAAGGAAACTGATATCGAAATGAATAACAGGATAGCATTGATCGGAGTTCCTCCAATATATCATGATTTCCATGATGTTGCCCAATCTCTTGGACTCCATGTGGTATTTGATGAACTGCCTTACGAATTTATTCGCCACTCAGGGACGGATATTCATGAGATCGCAAGGGATTATTGCAACTATACCTTTGCAAGACCGCTTGATTTCAGGAACAAGTTCCTCAAGAAGGAACTCCAAAAACGAAATGTGGACGGAGTCGTTCATTATACACAGTTCGCCTGCCACCACATGCTTGAAGATGATATCATGAGGTCAAATCTTGATTATCCAATGCTTACGATCCAGGGAGACCTGCCGGGAAATACGCCTGAGCAGATAAAATTAAGGCTTGAGGCCTTCAGGGAGGCACTTCTGCGATCATGATCGGGCTTGATGTGGGCAGCACAACTGCAAAAAAAGTCTCAATTGAAGACGGGGAAATAAAATACCAGATAACAGGGACGCACAACTGGAAAGACCTTATCCTGGGGATCGATGGAAATGACATTATTTCAACAGGATATTTCCGGAACACTGTTCCACATCGTGCGTCGGTTACAGAGATAACTGCAGCAATATACGGCGTTCGCCATTACTTTCCTGAAGCTGATGTGATCGTAGATATAGGGGGACAGGACACAAAGGTCATTGATGTCAGGAAGAATAATTTTATTATAAACGATAAATGCAGCGCAGGGACAGGCGCTTTCCTTGAATTTGTAGCGAATTATTTTAAGATAGAGCTAACGGAGATGGGTTCATATCATAACAGGGCAAAGCGATTTGCAGCAATAAATAACACATGCGGCGTATTTGCCCTTTCTGAGATGATATCACAGCTGGTCTCTGGCTATACCCGGGAAGAAGTTATTGCAGGAATGCATTATGCATTTGCCCGGCGGATATCATTCATGATACCTGAGGCGCGATCGCTCGTTCTTATAGGCGGGACTGTGAAGAATAAGGGGATGGTATCAGCACTTAGCGAGATACTTAAAAAAGACGTGCTTGTGCCTGATGAGCCGCAAATTGTGAACGCTCTGGGGGCTTTGAAATATTATTCGTAATGATTATATACGAACCGATATTCTTTAGCACAGGTTTGCGGTCCTCTGGCACATACATCTATCCTGGTACGCGATGGTATCAGAATACATGATCGTACTTCAATGCAAATTACAGGTTGACATTGCAGAATCCTGATATTTTTCGTATATCTTTTCACCTTTTCTTTTCAGAAACATATATTGCTGATAATGCCACTAAGACCGCTACTGTTCCTATACCAGGAGATGTTTGTGGTGCCGGAATCGATGTCTGGACAGGAGTCACAGCAATGACAACATTTTCACTACTTTTTTCTGTAAGGCAAAAATCGCAATTTCCCGCTTCTATTGCTCTTTCGGTCGGCGTGTCTTCTTCGATCTTTTCATTGGGGTCTGTCAGATTTTTAAGATCGGATAGATATGATCCCAGTGCTGCACCGACAGCAAATAGAATTACTACGCATATTGCAGATACTATTCTACATTTGTGTTTCATAAGATACCTCTCTATTATTCATTTATGCTGGAAGGTAATTTTTTTTCCTGGTGGATGTTTGGAATGAAAACTACCTCCTCAATTTAATTGAAGAACCTTATTCAATATAAGTATTCTGACGATTTTTTGAGTTTATTTTACGTTTTAAGGGTACCATAGATTTCTATTTAGTTTAGATTAGTATTTAGATAGATATAATAAAATAAAACGGTACAGTTTCCTTTCAATTGAAAAGATTCAATAAGTGTAGCAAGAACAGCATCTCTCCCTTTTCGTATCTGAAGCGAGATGCACTATGAAACATTATCTTAATCGCGATAAATCAATTGCAGCGATGCCAGAGTCTATGTCTCAGGCGGCCTTTTGGTTCGCCAAAACATCTGTTCAACTCATATATTTCTCTATCAGCCGGATCTCTTTTTTCCCGCCGGCGTATATCGGGGTGATATCATCTATCGCCCCGGGCTGGATCAACAGGATATCCATTCTCCCGTTACTTATTGCCCCACCAGCATCTGATACTATCTTCCCGATGGGATTAGCTTCAAAAAGCAGCCGCAGTTTTCCATTTTCTTTTCCTTTGAAACCTGGATATGTGAACACGCCCCCCTTATGGAGTATCTGGTGCATGTCAGCCACAAATGAGCCGCTAAAGCGCAGTTTATAGCCATCATTTTCAAGGTCCGCGATGAATTTTGCATGCGAAGGCAGGTAATCCCTGCGAAGGGCTCCTGGTGCGTATATTTTTGCGTCAGGGATCTTAATATCCTGGGCAGTCAGGTTGAATTCACCTTTTTCATCCATCACAAAGTCGCATACCCCGGTTCCTGTTGATAATGTAAGAGTTGTAAGAGGACCATAAAGAATATACATCGCTGCTATCATATTCTCACCCTTATCAAGGACATTTCCAGGATATATCCCTATAATTGTCCCCACTGCAAGATTGACATCAATAAGCGAGGAACCATCAAGAGGATCGATCACTACACCGAACTGGTTTTTGGGATTATTAATTTCAATGATCCCGTCCTGCTCTTCCGTCGCAATATAGCGCACCAGCCTTGTTCTCTTTAATCCATTGATGAGGACATCATCCGCCCATTTATCAAGCGCCATCTGCTCTTCGCCGTAAATGTTCCGTGTTCCTGCCTTATCCTGGCTTTTTAAAAATCCGCTCTTTATTGTTTTTCCTTGCTCGCCAAAGAAAATGATCAACTCTGATAATTTCGGGTCAGTTTTTTTCTGCAGAAGAAAATCTTTAAGTTTAATAGTCTCGCCCTCTTGTTTTTTATTTATTCTTTTTAAGTAATTAGCTGCTAAATACTTATCGTTCTCTTTTTGGAATTTTTCGCAATATAACTTAAGTCCATTGTTCCATCAGGCTCATACAGGATAAATTTATATATAGGTAATATTAATAATAAAAATGTAGTAAAATCGAAGTGGAAGTGAAAACTTGACTTCGCCAGGATTTTTTGGCTTATCATTTTTTATTTTCCTTCTTTTATTGTCTGTCTAATTTTTTCAAGAATAGTTTGAAAATCATTCGGAAAGGTTTTGATATAGTCGTCTATTGTTCTAAATTGTTTTTTTGATGTTGTCATATTATTCCCATTTAGCCTCCTTGATTATGATTATTTCTCACAATCGAATCAGGCAAGGCAGGAACCGGAGCGGAAAGGACGATTTCAAGTTTTATTTTGGCGATTCCTAGGCCGCCTCGACGAGCGCCGCGAGTTTCGCCAGTGCCATTCTCCAACCAATTTCGTTGTCGGCGGCTGACACGCCATGCGGCAGTCCTTCGTGCACGCCAAGGACATCGGTGCCGCCATCTGCATCAGTGAGGGTAATCGTGACAGTCATCTCGCCGCGCAGCGCGGGATCTGCCGTCTCAAACTCGTCCACTTCGACAACCTGCTCATTCGGCACGAGCTTCATGAAGCGGCCGTGGTAAGTGTCAGTGTGCGCGGTCGTCTTGCCTGTTCCGGTCAGCGCGTTGTATGTGAGTGAGATCCGAATCGAGCCACCTTCGCGGGCGTCGAACTCATGCACGTGGCAGGTCATGCCGGTCGGCACCTTCCACTTGGCGATCGCGACTGCGTCAACAAGCGCGCGATAGACTTTTGCGCGAGGCGCGTTTATGTGCTGGCTGACGCGGGTCGAGTTTTTGCTCATAAGTTTCTTTGGCGGCAAATTCTTGTCGGGATTACTCTCCATAAAGAAATATCTTTTCGGGTTTTGTTTCTGGATTTTCTTTACGAGCTTCTGCGTAAACATTCTTCACAAGTTGTTTACAGCGGTTGAGATCATCAACCCGAAAAAGGAAAAAAATCTCATCGGGGTTATCAGCGTTTGTCCAAATATGTTCTAAATACATGACTTGTTCGGCATGACTTGGTGCATCCGCTTCCAACTGTTTTTTGACATCTTCTAATTTAACCCCGGTAAGTTTGTTGAGTATATGAGCCATATCTAGTTTACTTTGTCGTATGCTTTCTTTAAGCCTTCAATATCAAACTTTTTCATTTTGAGAAACGCTTCGGTTACTCGCGCCACTTTTTCCCGGTTTTTGTCCTGCAACATTTTGCTCAAAACAGTTGGGACGATTTGCCAGGAGAGGCCGTATTTGTCCTTGAGCCACCCACACTGTTCTGCCTTCGGGTCTGCAGAAAGCTTCTTCCAGTAGTAGTCAATTTCATTCTGGGTTTCGCAACGCACCTCGAACGATATCGCCTCGTTAAAGGTAAAGTTGTGTTTATAAGCGCTGTCCATGGCAGCAAACTCCTGGCCTTCAAGCTTGAAAGCGGCTTGCTTTATTGTTCCTTCCTTGTCGGGTCCCTCATTTTTGCCATAGCGTAGGATATCACCAACTCTGGCATTATTGAATATAGATGCGTAAAAATTGATCGCCTCTTCTGCCTTTCCGCACTGCCCGCCGACAAACAAAAGCGTCGGAGTTATTTTCTGTTTTATCTTGCGGTCGCCCACAAACATCACCTGCCACGAAAGACCGTACTTGTCTAGCAGCCATCCATATTTTTCGCTGAACGGATAGTCGCCAAGTTCCATGAGAGCGGCGCCGCCTTTGGATAATTTTCCCCACAACGCATCAACTTCCTCTTTCGCGTTACAGCCGACAAGAAATGATACGGCCGGAGTGAATCTGAAAAGCGGGCCGGCGGCGAAGATGGTAAACTCCTGACCCAAAAGTTCAATGGTGACGACTTCAACCGTTCCCGAGGGAGTATTGTGAAGTGTTGTTATGTTCTTGATTTTCGAGTCCTTGAAAATGGAGGTGTAGAACTTGGCTACCTTCTTCGCTTCTTTTTCAAACCATAGGAATGGAGTGATTTTTTGTCTTATCATTTTTTATTTTACTCCTTTTATTTCTTCTAAATCTTCCTTTACTTTATACTTGACAATCTTTTTCACAAATCGTATGGAATCGGCTTCTCCATCTGGAATTGGACAGAACCCTTTCCTTGTTTATACGAGGACAACTCTTTTTTGAAAGCTTCAATGCCAGAGAGTATCGGATAAAATCCAATATGATTTTTGAACGCTGCGAAATGCACTAAATTCTTGCCATTTAGTTTGAAAGTGGGCATTTGATAGCTGATCGCCTCTACAGCTTCAGGCGCTGCTGTTCTTATTGTCTCATTTTTTCAAGAATACTTTGAACATCCTTTGGAAAGATTTTGGTTGCAAGTATTTATTACCTCATTGGTGTTTTTATAATGCGCAAGAATTTGCGTTATGGCATTGTAGTTGAAAAAGCACCTACTTATTGAAATCGATAAATTGATTTCTTTGGCTTTCCTTCTTCTTTTTCTGATGGCATGATGTACTTGCGAGCAACATATATTCCCAGTGCATAAATGCCGAAAGAAAATATACCAATGGAAAATATTCCTATCGAAAAGATACCTATGGAGAATATGCCTGCAGCAAATATGCCTGCTGCGAAAGTGCCACTTGAAAATACTCCTATAGAGAATTGACCCGCAGATAGGTATCCGCTTGCAAAGTTACCTGCGCTTAACATGGGTAGCCCAGCTATGTTTTTCACACCTGCTAAAACAAGCACAACCGCTATCAATAATAATATAATCGCCACTATACCCACAACTCTGTGATGATTCATCAATATCAACTCCTAAATAATGATTTTGTCATTCCCATTATTAATACTTGATGGAGTTAGCATCTTTGACATAAATGTCGCTCAAAATTAAGGCATTTATGCATTAGGTGCAAATACGACTTTTACTATCCATAATCCCATAAATGAAACTTCAATAAAAAGTATAGACGTAACTGCAATTCACCATCAATACGTTTATTATATCCACCGTACTACTCCATTCGGAGAACCATCTGTTATATCTTGAGTTCGCCAGTTAGCGAGTAAAATTACATTTTTTTTTGCGCGCATCTCTATTTCAAATGTGTTAATTTTGGATTTATTTTCCATTAGTTTTCCTCAAAAATCCCCCTTGTAAATTTGACACATTGTTTATTATTAAAATCGTTAACTGAAGAGACTACTAAGTCAAGAGTTCCCCAAAAATACTCTATTTGATTTGACACATACTTTGAGGATAAATTCATTGTAAAAGCTATAGAAAAAGCACCTAGAAGAATCCATATTGGTTTGACAGTTGCATTGATTTGCCATAAAAAACATTGAAAAATTGTTGGTTTCGATCAGATTTTAGGGAAAAAGGGAGTAATTCTGCAATTTTTCATAAAATCAAGAAGCAAAAACCTGATATTTTGACGTTTGATGTCCAACTGTCAAATTAGAGAAGGGAAGGATTTACACCATTTTGGTCGAGTGGCGAAGTCAAGTGATAATATGGAACTAAAGAATTTAAAGAGCATCAAAGGTATAGGTTATTCACTGCTGATCGTCGGTCTTTTATTTATAATCTATTCTGTCTATCCAATGTACAGTGTATATACAGGGGCGCAACCTCCGCCTTCTGTTATCCATATGAACAGTGTAAAGTTCTCACTCCCAACTGGTCCGGGAGTCCCGCCGGGGAAACAGAATTGATCTCAGGGACAGAATCAAGCAAGATGATGAACCTAGGACTCTGGTTTGTGTTTATAACATTCGTTGCTTCTGCAGGTGGAAGGATCGGGGGACTAAAATTGATGCGCGATATAAAAGTTGAAGTAAAAAACGAAGATTAAAATACAGGTTCAGTGATAACGAAGAAACCGAAATGGGTAAGAAAAAAATAGCATTGCTGGCAATCCTTGGATGTATATTTATCATTGCCGGGATATATTTAAATAACACCTCGTTTATATATCTGGGTATCGGGACATGGCTGTCAGGTCTGATATTCTATACTTTTTATCCCCGATACAAAGAAATAATGTCCCTCATCCTTGGTCTCCTGGTGCTTCATGCCGGGGTTTTGCTCATTCTCAGGGAAACACATCTGGAATTGATGGGATTTTTTATATTTACCGCAGGCATTGTTATTGTCCTGGATTCAGGTATTTCAGGTTATTTGAAAAAAAGGAATATAAGATAATATCATTCGTCATAGGTTAATAGTACTCCGAGTTGTCTCATTTTTCCGTTGTCTTTCGGGATGAGAACTCTTTTCACTGGTTGTGGAAAATAGCGATTTTCTTTGAGCTGTCTTTCAATTTCTGCCAGGTTTTGTTGTGAATTTTGTTCAAATCCTTCAATAGTTACCCCGTTAATTCCTGCACTTCCTCTGTTTGCTTTTACCTGTTTCCATGTATCTTCAAGAGTCCTTTTATCCCAGACTTGGTTGCCAGGGGAATATTTCTTGAATTTTGCATGATATTTCTCATTCCACTCATTCAGTCTCCATTGGTATAGGTTTTCAGCAATTATTTCAGCAGAGTCAAGTTTTATACTCGTATAGTCGCCCCCTGTATCCTGCAATAAGGTTCTGTTATTCATTGGCTTGACTTCATCTCTACTATGGGTTCGTCCGACATCTCATAATGCATTGATTTGGTTTCCCGTTTAAGGTTATGCCTCTGCTACCTTTATCGCATCGATTGAGGCTATTGACCCAGAAACTTGGTGGGTGTGGCTAAATCTCAGGGAGGACATTAAGAGACCTCCCCCGGTCACACAAGAATGCTTCTTACCTGTGCTGGGGAAAGCTGGATACCATTCTTCCTGGCCGCCTGCAATATAAGTGCAGCTGTGCCTGAAACATGTGGAGTGGCCATAGATGTCCCATACCGGCAATATGCATATCCAACGTATTATATATATTCTTGTATTCAAACCCTTATGGCATTTCCTGCAATAATTCCCGTCGGTTTCTCAACGAGTTCAATGACCTGATCCACAACAGTCCTTCCGATCGTTGAGACCGTTATCGTATCATTCGTATAATACCTGGGATCAAATTTAGCCGTGATATTATATATTCCTGGATAAACTTCCATTGAATAGAATCCCGATGCATTTGTTACGGTCGGGATACAGGCATTAATACTTACATTCACATCCGATATACCGGTTCCTGAATCTTTATCCAGCACAGTTCCATTGATCTTAATTAAGGCATATTCCCTTATAGCTTCGAAAACATCTATTCTTCCAGCCCCATAGAAGTTGTCTTTTCCAGTTATCCCTAAATCCACTGAAGTATTCTCAAGAATGCTTCTTACCTGTGCTGGTGAAAGCTGAATACCATTCTTCCTGACCGCCTGCAATATAAGTGCAGCTGTCCCTGAAACATGTGGAGTGGCCATGGATGTCCCATACCAGCAATATGCATATCCCCCATTATTTGAAAGTGAATTAATGCAAACGCCCGGTGCGCTGATATCCGGTTTAATAAGTTCTTTGCCGTCAACTCTTATTGGACCTCTGCTGCTGAACCAAGCGATATTATCCGAACTATCTACCGCCCCAACAGCAATTGCATTTTTTTCACCTGCGGGAAAAATGATCGTTCCGTTACCTGGTCCACTATTCCCGGCAGCTGCTATCACAGTTACCCCGGCGCTAATTGCATTATCGATAACAACTTTCATAGCCTGATCACGGTCGCCACCCAGGGATAAACTGACGATATCTGCTTTATTTTCAACAGACCACTCTATTCCTGACATGACATCACTTGTATATCCACTTCCTGTGCTATCTAAAACTTTTGCGCCAAATATACTCACATTCGGAGCCACTCCGGTCGTCATTCCACCTGCCCCATTCCCACCGACAGTGCCTGCAACATGCGTCCCATGTCCATGATCGTCATAAGGCAAGCTTTGACTACTAATATAGTCTATCCATTTTATTACCCGGCCTGAAAGATCAGAATGATTTGCGTAAATCCCGGTATCAATTACTGAGACGTTTATGCCGGTTCCATCAAGACCAATTTCCCATGCTTTTGTAGCATTTATCCTTATAATTTCACTCGTTGCACTATCTATCTGCCCCTGAGTAATCTGGATGGAATAATCTTCGATCATATGCATTTTCGAATCAGGTTCTATGCTTTCTACATCGTCCCGTGCTGATAGTTGTTCTATAAGCTCTGGTGTTGCATTGACGGCTATCGCATTCACTATCCAGAATTGTTTTATCTTATCCGCGTTATCTCTTTTTTTTTCTTTATCCAGTAAAACCGCAATACTGTGCTGGCTATTTTTTGCATTTCTCTTTAATACAGGAACAGCATTTTCCCCAGAGAGAGCATTAAATGAAGGCTGGTCTTTCATAATTACGATTATCGGTACCTTCTCACCTTTTAGCATCAGGGATTTAACTTCAGGTGATGTCTTATCAAATGCAGCTTCGGTATTAATTAGCAAAATACTGATTTTAGCTGAAATTAGTATTAATTTCTTTAAATTTGACATACATCCAGAACGTTCTTATAAATCCTATCTCACTCATAAACACCTATCTCATTTTTCCTATAATAACCTTGTTATATATACACAGTATTTCCGAATCATCATAGTTCCGAATGAGTTTACTCATCTTTCCAGATAATCTCCGATTTATCCGATTTAAATTCAAGGTCGCGTTTATACCTTTTGAAATCCGTGAAGGTCTAAGTTTGTACTATTCCCTTAATGATTCCCTAGGTGAACCGAAGAAAATATTAAGCCATGAATATCCACGCCTCTGCTCGACGCTCTCCCCGGCTTCCCACCTCAGCCCACGAGTTTTGACATCTCGCTAAAAATAGTCCACATCTTTATCATTCTCCAGCCATCTTATTATTTCTTCAACGGTCCATCTTTTGATTCCACAATTATCAAAATGCCCGTCATTGCTGAAAATCCCATCATTTTCTATTGATAGAGCAAGCGCCACAAATTCTGAGTCTTTTATATCGATCTTTTCCATAATGTTCTTTGCTTTTTCGAGGTTCTTTGAAAATGCCTCTTTTTTAACAATCTCCACTTTGTTCAAGAGATAAAAAAGTGTGAAAAAAACTTCCTTTTGGTTTAAACCAGTTTTCTTACAGAGAAGCTGTTTATGTTTCAGCAATTCTATCAGAACCAGTTCAGGCAGGTAAAATGTGATCTTATCCGCCAGGAGTATATCCCTGATCGTGGATTTGTTACTTATCAGCGCTGAGATTATGATATTGGTATCAAGCACCAATCTCAGTCTTGTAATACTTTTCAAATAAACCACGCTTGATCAAATTATCCATTTCTTCAATATCTTCTTCTTTCAGTTTGCTTTTTGCGAGTATGGATTCCACTATTTCCCGTTCGTTCATGAAGAAGAGAATATCCTTAACCAACTTTTCATTCCAATTTGTAAACCGGAATTTCTTCATTTCTTTTGCGATATCGTTTGGAATGTCAACAACTAATTCGGTCATATTATTCAATATCACATTAGATTTGAGATGTTATATAGATTTATATGGGTTAATTCTGAGGGAAGTTTTACAAAGACGGGCATAATTTAATCACAAGTTAGCATTTGACTCTGATATATTAAAACCATGCCTGTAATTTTTTTTTAAATTCGCCAAGAGTCTTGATTTCACTCATGATAGTTTCACCTTATCATATTTCTACTCATTTATTTTCTTAATATATGTTTCATGTTATTATTATTCTACCTATCAGGAATTTATGGTTATTTGGAATTATAACGACTTGCGAAGAGCATTATGAAATTATTCAATAGATTACCATGCGTAAATATCACCGATTTCATTTGAATATTTTTGATTAATATTTTCTTTAGTTGCTTCAAAATAAATTAAATCTTCAATGGTAAGTCCATTAATCCGTTTTTCGATATCATTTTTAAGGATATCAGATTTTTCCCACCAACGAATTATATATGCGTTGAATTCTTTAGGCAAACGCTGAATGAAAAAAGGGCTTAAACCTCCAAATCCTCGAAAATCATTATGGCGATTATTTTCACTTACCAAAAGTAAAGTATGACCCTTAACATGGTATTTGTCAGCAAAGCTTGCAAGAACCAAACCTGAACCTGTTGTAGATGAGAAAGTACCATCTGGATCTGGTTCATGTGTAAATTCGCCTACTCCTATCGTTCCTCTAAGATGTATTTCTTTCTGAAATGTTTCCCGGAAAAGAGTTTTGGAGAATGATATAGCATCTTTAATTTCTTTAAACCCCACTACGATTGAATCACTAAACTGTCGGGAAAATCTCTTTGATGGTTGTTCATATTCGCTAATAAGTTTGATATATATTTCACCAAATTTTTTAAGCTTGTCTTCAGCTTCTTCTTTTTTCTCTAATGTAAGTTTTGAAATACCCAAAATGTCAGCAAAGAGCACATAATTACTTGTAAAAATATTATTCTCATTAGTCATAATTTTAGATACTTTTTTACCTACCTCATTAATCATATCGTTTTATATAATTATACTCTCCTCCTCTCTCACAATTTAGTCCCATATCGTAAGCATTTCCCATCCTTACCAATTATTTGCTGACAGCTTTCTCATAATATAATCCAAGCCCTTCTCCAGCGCCTCCTCAATCTTGTTCGCATCCGTGCCTCCGCCCTGCGCAATCCCCGGCTTCCCGCCTCCGCCTCCGCCCACAAGCTTTGACATCTCGCGAACGATTGCGCCTGAATTCACACCCAGCTTCTGGGCGCGCGCGCCCGCCGCAACAACGATCTTGACGCCATTCTTATCGCTTGCCAGGATAGCTACAACATCGTCATTCTTGCTGAACTCTGTCGCTGCTTTGATAAGCTCCTCCACATCGGCATGGGGAATCTTTTTAGCGAGGACTTTCAAACCATTAACGTCAACGGCATCGCCCATCATAGCCTTCACCCTGGCTTCAGCAAGTTCAGCTTTCAGGCGCTCATTCTCTTTCTTGAAATCCTTCCATTCCTCGAAGAACCTGTTAACCGTATCAGGAAGCTGCTCAGGCGAAACCCGAAGCGCCTCTGAGGCTTTATTCAAAAGGTCATCTCTTTCCTGAAGGCGTTTTATGGCAGCTTCTCCTGCTGAGAATTCGATGCGCTCAACACCATCCTGTATCCTTTCTGTTTTCAGAAGCTTGATCGGGCCAATGAATCCGGTATTAGAAACATGCGTTCCGCCGCAGGCTTCCACATCGTTCCCCACGCGAAGGATACGGATATCCTTTCCCGGAGGCACGCCTCCCTGATACAATACAAACCCGTAACGCTTCTCTGCCTCGATTCGATCCATCCAGTCGATATGCACAGGCAGGTTTTTCATCACTGACCTGTTCGCCCGCAATTCGATCTCTTTGAACTCATCCTCAGAAATGCGTTTAAAATGCGTAAGGTCAAGCCTTGCGCGGTCAGTTGATTTCTGCGCTCCGGTTTGCCAGATGTGCTTGCCAAGAACAGATTTTGCCGCCTCGTTCACGATATGCGTTGCAGTATGGTGGCGCATATGCGCCAACCGGCGTTCCCAGTCGATAATGCCTTTTACAGTGTCTCCTTTCTTGAAGCCAAAATCTGAATCGGTCTCATGCATTATGACGCCATTTAAACTCTGGACATCCAGGACATTAACGACATAATCGTTTACTGAAAGCGTACCGTGATCAGCAGGCTGGCCTCCGCCTTCGGGATAGAAAATAGTCTTATCCAGTACGATATTATTTTCAATAACATCAAGGACCGTAGCCTCAAACTCCATTTCTTCGGGATATTCATAATAGAGTTTTCGCGTCTGTGGCAGATCAAGCTTCAGAGACTCTTCTTCATTTTCTTCGGCTTTGCTGTGCTTCTTTGCAACCAGTGAATAGAACGTATCCGGAAGTTCAATGTCTATGCCTATTTCTTTTGCCACTTCGTGCGTGATCTCAGGCGAAATGCCATGCGTATCATATAATTGTATGATCTCTCCAAGCGGCATTTTCTCCTTCTTATCCTTGAAATGCTGCGCTGTCTTTCTTACCAGTTTCGTTCCACGCTCAATGGTATCTGCATATTTCTCCTCTTCAAGCCCTACGATCTCCCTTATTGTATCGAGTCGTTCCTTAAACTCCGGGTATTCGGGGAAGTTCCTTATCTGCATCTCGATTATTTCAATGAGGGGCTCCCTGATCTCAAGTTCTTTCATCAGGCGAAGCGTCCGGCGAAGCACAAGCCTTGCAAGATATCCTGCCTTCACATTTGACGGGATTATACCATCGCCCAGCATGAATGCTAGGCATCGGGAATGGTCCGTGATGGAATAAACGCTCTCCACCGGCACCATGATCCTCTGGAGTTTTTCAACGGTCGTTCCAATGCTATCCGCAACTTTCTTTCGAAGCTGCAGGAGGTTTGCCTGGCCGCTGATATCCATTACCCCTGCCATTCTTGCATTTTGTGAGAATATTTCTGCGTATTCAGGATTATCAATTGCGTGTTCAATACCTGCAAGGTCCATGAGTTCATTCACTATCTTCGGGAACACGGCGTCGTATATTGTGGGTGAACCTTTGGACGCCCACACGAACCTCTCAAGACCATAGCCTGTATCAACTATGTAATTATCCATCTTTTCATAAGTCTCGCCTTTGATTTCAATTGAGCCGCCTTTTGTTTGTTTCAAGTCCATGAAAACAAGCGTTGCAAGTTCAAGCCCACCCACCATCACTTCAACGCTTGGGCCTGCATTTCCTCCGCCTGCCCATGGCGATTCTTTATAAGTGACAGCATTCAGGTCAAGACCCAGGCTGGCGAGCAATGAATCGCACAGCTCAACTGTCCGGTCCTTCCAGTATATTTCCTCTCCGCGTTTATTAAAACAATGATGAGCCATCATCTCAAAAGTGGTGAGATGGCGTCCGCTCCTGCCCACTGCGTCAAGGTCATCAAGACGTATGCAGGGCTGCGATATCGTAAGGGGATTTGCTGGCGGCGGGACAAGCCCTGACGTCACAAAAGGCTGGAAATCCGCGATCGACGCGATAGTAAGATAAATGTCATCACGCCAGCGTGCGATAACAGGATAGCGAGCCACGCGCGTATGCCCATGCTTCTCGAAAAATGAAAGATATGCCTCACGCATAGACGAAATATCATATTCCTTCTTGAAAACCGGAGCTCCTATAAATGAATATGAAACGCATGGCGGATCTCCACAAAATTCAGTTTCGGCATCCCTTGTCCAGAAGTTCTTGCCGCATTTCGGGCACTGTTTTCGTACAAATCCGTTATCTTTGAAATAATCAAGCTGGTACTCGTCCATAATATCTGGGGGTATTTATTGTAAAGGGAATAGATAACTATTCTGGAAAAATCAACTCGATTCCTTCAACATCCCGATCACTGTGAGAAATCTTTTAACTATCGCTTCATCAGCAAGTTTGAGGAGAGTCTGCGTGTCCTTTGTCCCGCTGAAAACCCCAAGGGGTATCTGGGCGCCTGCTAACGCGGCATGGCCACCTGCTTTATCAGCCCCGAAAGCGTCTGCCAGGATCTTTCCTATATTTATCCTGTCATCACGGCTCCTTCCGGAAAGATATATTGTATCTTCCCCCAGACCGAAAATGAGTGTAGTTGTAATTCCTTCAAGAGACAAAAGATAATCAGCCGCCTGGGCAAGAGTATCCCTGTCACGGATAGTACCCACATTTGAGATAAGGTAACTGCCTTTTATCTGCCTGTTCTTTATGGCTTCACCAAGGATGTCAATTGATTCTGTGGATTTTGATGGCGTTTCAAGCCTATTGAGTATATCCTGGTTCGCCAGGGGAAAAAGGTAAGCAGCCGCCGTGAGATCTGCGGGGTCCGTATTTCTCTTGAAATCATCCGTATCCGTTTTAATACCGTATAAAAGAGCGGTTGCAAGTTCTGTTTTTATTGGTATCTCAAGTTCCTGCAAATATTTTGTCATTATGGTTGCAGTTGCGCCCATGTTCGGCCTGATGTCTTTATACTCTGCCTCCACATCTTCGATATTTGCCTGGTGATGGTCTATCACAATGCTGACCTTCGTTCCTGGCGGAAGCAGGTTATTCACACCCGGGACGGAACTTTCTATCATGGCGATCTTCTTATAATCCGAAGCCTTAAAGTCACTCGGGTGTATCATTTCAACTTCAAGAAGGTTCACAAAAGCCTTGTTTTCATGATGTCCGATCTCTCCTTTATAAAGGATATCTGCCTTTACACCTACGCTGTTAGCGATTTCCTTCAATCCCATGGCGCTTGAGATCGCATCGGGATCAGGATTATCATGAACGATTATCGCCAGTTTCCCATCCCCAACCGTATTTATCAATTTTTTTAATTCCTGGGCCAGCTTTACAGATTTCATTTTTTCGATATATTGCACTATTGCGGAAGCGATTGCCTTAACGGGAAGATTTGAGGGAAGAACAGCAAGGTCTGATCCGGCGGCTTCCATTTCTTCCTTCTGCTGGTAATCGTTGACCCTTGTGACGATCTGCGCATTGGGGGCTTCTTTGCGTATGAAGATCAGGGCGTTCTTATTTGCTTCGATGTCCGAACTCATTATAAAAACAGATTCGATATTATGGATATCGAGACCCGAAAGAACTTCAATATCGCCGATATTTCCCTTTATTGCATTGAGGTTTTGTTCTTTCAGGGTATCAACTTTTGTAGAATCATTATCCACAAGGATGATATTCTTTCGTCTTGTTTCGAGCTCTTTTGCAAGAGCAAGACCAATTCCTCCGCTGCCAAGAACTGCGTACATAGCTTTGATCGGTTTCAAGTTCTCCTCTATATGAAAGCCTCCTGTCTGGCTCTATATTAAGTACAATGTATTAAAATGCATTATCACTTTTATTAAATAAACGACCATTTCCAGCCGAAAATGCTTTTCCATGAGAACATCGAACGCAGACCCCCTGCGATGTCATACACCTTGAACAGATCAAACTCCCACACAGCATGCATGTATCCATCTTTCCCGGACGTCCGCAGATATTGCATACCCCTGTCACTTCCATAAACGCCCCCTTAATACAAGTACAAAATACTAAAAATTAAGAAGCCTGGAATGGAACATAATATTCTTCTATCATCCAAGTTTCAAGTGCTTCAATTCCCTTCTTTCCTACATTTTTCATCAATTCATGTCGTTTTTGTTGGATTTCTGATATTTTCTTATTCATTTATATCAATGGCATCCTGTCAGGATGACAGTCTCCATTGGAAAGGAGGCACTATAAGAATTTAAAGTTATCGATTCGTTAATCGTTTGCTGAAAAATCCGGGACTAATTTCTCGTATATAGGATAACTGCACCCGATACATAAAAGGTGCTTCAACAGAATTGTTGAACGTAGGCTGAGAAAGGTAGGCTAAAACTCTTACGGTTTATCCGGCAAACATAGACTACCA
>Ga0172368_10001392_pt1 | contig 33316 bp, 28 predicted proteins | sample Lak11m_FD_114540 | JGI IMG/M metagenome (GOLD analysis project Ga0172368, IMG submission 114540) | Freshwater microbial communities from Kabuno Bay, South-Kivu, Congo - kab_022012_11m | ecosystem: Environmental > Aquatic > Freshwater > Lake | place: Democratic Republic of the Congo: South-Kivu...
AACCATTACTTATAATATTATGATTCGCTTGAGTATATGGCGGTTGTGAACAAATAGACAAACCATTCAAAGCCCATAACAGGTTACCGGATGCATCAATTCTTTGTGCATAAATATCACCTTGAGTAGTGCGTGTGTCTTCCCAAGCAATAATAGCCCCGGATTCACCATCTCTAACAATTTTTGGTTTTCCTTGCATCTCAGGGAAAGTACAGATTGCTACCCCATTTGCATCCCACTGAACTATGCCTGATGCATTGATTTTCTGTGCATAAATATCATAGGTACTTGAATTGCGATAATCTGACCAGGTGATAATAGCTCCTCCCAATCCATCTCCAACGATGGTTGGATGATTTCGTGTATTTGGTAAGTTAGAACAGATTGCAACTCCATCTGTTATCCATCCAGAATGTATCGAACCACTTGAATCAATTCTCTGTGCATAGATTTTATCTCCAGTTCCATTTCCACTTCGTCCATCCACCCAAGTAATAATTGCTCCGCCCGATCCATCACTGATGATAGCTTGAGAACCTTGAGAAGCAGCTTCTGTGCAGATAGCTAAACCATCCGTTGTCCATTGTACCACACCAGATGAATCAATTCTTTGTGCATAGATATCAGTTAAATTAAACCCACTCCGAGAATCTATCCAGGTTATGATTGCTCCTCCAATACCATCACTAACAATTGCTGGTGCTCTACGATCTCCTATCCCAGTTGAAATTGCAACTCCATCAGTTGTCCAGAGAACTATTCCCTCAGAATTTATCCTTTGAGCATAGATATCGAAAAATGAGCCATCATTTCTACTATCTTGCCATGCAATTATAGCCCCGCCAGAACCATCTGAAACAATGACTGGAACAAATTTATCGTAAAAATTAAATGTTGAGATTGCATTATTTACTAAGGGATCTGTTGACCATTGAGCTTTAAGAGAGCTAAACGCAACACCCCAAAATAAAATAATGAAAAACCGAAAACTTGAGATATTGTACACTTTTTTCATGATATTTCCTTTAAATTTTCCTCAATAATTTGTCATGTAATTTCAACTTCTAATTTGAAATTTGATTAGGTGATTTTTTAGTCGAACACTTTCATATACATTTTATTAAACGTTTTATATAAATTGTTTTATAAAACGATTGCTTATTTAATAAGCATCATCTTTTTAGTTGAAATAAACTCACCAACTTGTAATTTATACAGGTACAGTCCACTTGAAAGTCGTGAAGCATTAAACTCAACCTCATAACTTCCAGCAGATTTATATTCATTCACCAATGTTACAACTTCGTTTCCAAGCATATCATAAACTTTTAATGATTGATGTGCACTTGCAGGAGATTGCCAACTTATTTTTGTACTTGGATTAAATGGATTAGGATAGTTTTGATTCAAAGAAAAACTATTTGGTAATATCTTTGTTGATAAAGTATAATCTGTGCTAGTTGTATTTCCATATTCATATAGATTTTGGATTTCTTCATCAGATAAAGCACGATTATAAATTTTAACATCATCAATCTTTCCAAAATAATCATCTTCAGCTCCAGGCATATCTCTACCTATCTCAAGTGGTTTTGTATCAAAATTAATTTGTTGTGAAAGTAAATTTGAAGTATAAATCAAATTACCATCAACATAGGTTTTGGCAGTATCATTCTTTATCACTGAAGCTACAAAGTACCATTTGTTAAGTTCAGCATTGAATTGGGCCATTGATGTGTTATCCCAATTATTGATTGCAGTTATTAGATAATTCTGTGAAATTCCAAATCGATATTGAAATGTATATTCTCCATCATTACTTTTAGTAATTATTGGATTATATCCATCTCCAAACCAGCCCCATTGTGTAACAAAAATCCATGCGGATTGCGTTAGTTCTTTTTGGGGAGAACTTAAGCTCGAAGAATATGGGACACTTATATATGATGTTCCATCAAACTGATAAGCTGATTCTGAGTTACCAAACCTATCTGTTGTTAATACCGCATTTACAACTGTTCCATTATTATTAAAATTACTTTTGTCATTTGCATTACCTTCAAATGTGTACTTAGCAATCAGTCCTTTTTCACCTTGGCCTGCACCCAAAATTCCATTAGCATCCATTTGGGAACAATAAATATCAAATCCAAAATTATTTCTTCTATCTAACCAAACAGCAATTATTCCATTTGAATTGTCACTGGTTATTCCGGTTAAACCCTGGTTCCATTCTGCTTGAGTAATTATAGTTCCCCAGGATTTAATAAATTCACCATCAGCATTTATACTTTGCGCCATTACATCACCATACTCAGAGGAGTAATCAGTCCATAATATATGAGCTCCGCCAAATCCATCTTCTAATATTTTCGGTCGCCACTGGTCCATATAAGAGGGGTGAACTTGAATATCATCTACCGCCCATTCTTTTAATCCAATAGAAGAAATTTTTTGTGTAAATATTTTTGGAGGTATCGTAAAATTATAGTCTCGATAATCTTCCCAGGCAATTATAACGCTGCCATTTTTACTTTTAACTATTTGTGGATTTTGCTGATCTATCAAACTATAAGATATTGGCACGCCACTAGGTTCAAAGTTTGTTGTACCATTCCGATTTATTGACTGAGCAAAGACATTATAAACTCCGTTTCTTTTATCTGCCCACGTAACAACAATTTTATCTTCTGTAGTAATTGTAAAATCTGGTGTTTGTGCTGTGTACAACCCATTTGAAACTATTAGATCACTTCCTGAAGGACCCCACATTAAATTTTGTGTGCCGGTTAAGTATTGAGCTTTAATAACTCTTTTCATATTAAAAACTGAATCTTCACATAATATATAAACTCCTCCCCATCCATCGCACTTAATTGTATAGTTCTGCAGATCGCCGGTGTATTTTGTTGCACCAACACCTAATTCATTCCAATAATTTGTTCCATCAGGATTTATTTTTTGAGCTGCGATGTGATATGTTCCAGGTCTTTTATCAAACCAGGTTACAATAAATCTTCCTTGTGCATCATCAACAATTTTTGGAAGTGTTTGTTCATATTCTGTTGAGCAGATATGGACACCATTATTAGTCCATTTAATATTTCCACTTGAATCAATTTTTTGGATGTAAATCTGATTTATACTATCACGATTATCCTGCCAAACAAAAATCACTCCACCTTCACCATCTTCAACCATATCATAATTATATTGATCACCAGTAAAATCACATACGAGAACTCCATTATTTAACCATTTTGTATAACCATATTTATCTATTCTTTGCGCATAAATATCTGAAGAACTTGTTTGATAAGATTGCCAGGCTATGATTGCACCACCATTTCCATCAGAAATTATTTTGGGATTTTCTTTATAAATATCGTTTACACAAATTGGATTGTTAACCAACGGATCACTGCTCCATTGCGCATTTACGTTTACAACACTTAAAATGCTAAGACAAAAAAACATAAATGTATAAAACTTCATTTTCTCCTATAGATTTTTTTATTATTTAAAAGGTTCGAAGCAAAACTATCACTATAAATTGCTGTGCACTGTCGCAAGTGTTGCAAAAAATGGCGATATTGTTGCAAAATAAAGTTAAAAATAAAGTTGGCGTGAGTTTATGCTGGTAAGTGTTGCGTGTATAAAATAATATATTTAGTAACGCTTGTTACTGCAAATTTTTAGATATTAGGTATAATTCATATAAAATATTTCTTATATCTAAATTACTTTTTCTTTTTAATATCAATCACTTTTGCTGATGTTAATTCAGCTTCTATGCTTTCCGGTAATATGTTATACATTGAACCTGTAAACATATCTATTGCCATTCCAGGTAAAAATCCATTTAGAGCATTTAACCAAAACCAATTTGAGATTTTCCTGGTTGCCTGAGTTTCATAAGTTTCAAATCCATCAAGATCAAATTTTATTATATGATCTTTACCTCTCTCTAAATTTACTACTTGCGGAGTATTCCCAAATCGTTTTCCATCAATAGTAATTTTAGCATTTGGCGGATTTGTTTTTAGTTCGATGTTTTGTGTAGTTGAGTGGAAAACTGTTGAACAACTTGCTAACAAAGTTAAAATCACAAACGCTGATAAAATTATAAATATCTTTTTCATATTATTTTCCTGTATCTATAATAATTATCGAGTTTAAAGTGAGATAGTTTAGAAGTGAACATAAAAAAAGAGATAACATCTTTTAGTTCGATGTTATCTCTATCTTTAGAAAAAATTATTAAAGATTAGTTACTAATTCTATTTCCATCCTTATCCAACAGAACTGGATCACCCAAACCTAATTCTTTTAGCTTTTCCATTTGAGTAGTTTTATCCCCTACAATCAAATATATCATTTTATCCGGATGCAAATATTTTTGAGCTAACATTTTATGTTCATCAATTGTCATATCAGAAATTTGTTTTTCTTCATTCTTAATGTAATCATAAGGAAGATTGAACTTTGCAATCTGTCCTAACATTCCGCGTAAAGCACCAATCGTTTCAAATCTTAATGCGTTTGATTTTATCAATGCATCTTTGGTAAACTTCATATCTTCTGCAGAAATTCCGTTTCTATATTTTGTAATTTCATCTTTAAATATTTGCACTGATTCTAATGTTGCATTCGATTGAACACCAGCTTGTGCAACAAAATATCCCGGGTAAAAACTTCCTGTAAATCCTGTTCTTGCTCCGTAAGTAAAACCTTTTTCTTCACGTAAAATAAGGTTAACAATACCATTAAAACTACCGCCAAGTTTGTAATTCATAACAGTTGTTTTAAAGAAATCTGGATCAGTATAAGGAATTCCAATTGATCCAATTCTTATTTCTGATTGCCTTGCGCCAGGAAAATCAACAAAGTAAACTGAAGCACTATTTATTTGATTAAAATTTGTAGGATAGTTTACAACCACATCATTCTTTTTCCAGCTATCCTCAAGTGTTTCAAATAAATCCATTGCGTCACTTTTACTTACATTTCCAACAATTGTAATATTTGCATTTTGAGGTGAAAATCCCTTTGAATAATATTTTTTAAGATCATCAATTGTTAGAGATGGAACTGAAGTTTCAGAACCCAAAATATTTTTAGATAAATAGCTATCATTGCCATAAATAAGTTTAGAATATACCAATGATGCAGTTGTACTTGCAGAAGTTTTTTGTCTCTTTAGAGTTTCAATTGTTTCATTCTTAAGTCTATCAAATTCATCTAAATCCCATCTCGGTTCAAACATAATTTCTTTAACAAGATTAAATGTTTCATCAAACTTAGTTGATAAGCAATTTGCCCTTACTATTATTGCCTCATCTGAAGCGCTAACATTTATATTTGCACCTAAATCTTCTATCGCCTGTTCTAATTCAAGCGGCGTTTTATTTTTAGTTCCTTGCATAAGTAATCTTGAGGTTAGATAAGAACTGCCGACTTTATCTTTTTCATCTAATAGTAATCCACCATTAATAGTAATCTGAAAATCAACCAAAGGTAATTCGGTATGCTCAATTCCAAGTAATTTTATACCATTCGATAAATCTTCACTCCAGATTTTCTGATTTTTTAACAAAGGATCGGCACCATTAACTGGCTGCTTTGAACGATCAAACTTAGATTCAATCTTTTCAACTCTTACCAGATTTTCAGCCTGATTTCTTATTGCAATTTTTTCTTCTTCAGAATAAGTTTTAATGTTATCTCCAGGTACAATAAACACAGAAGAATTTTCAGCAGCAAGTTCAAGTTTGCCTTTTGGAACCATACTTAACAAAACATATTTCTGATCTTTAAGATATTTATTATAAACTCTCCATATATCTTCACTTGTAACCTTTAGTGTATTATTTAAATCATCATTTAAATAATCTGGATTGCCTTTAAAGACATTGTACATTGCTAATTGTCTAGCTTTACCAAGAACACTGGAAATACCGTTATAAAAATCTGTTTCAATACCAGCTTTTGTTCTTGCAAGATCTTTTTCCGTAAATCCATCCTTTTCAAATTTTGCGAATGCTTCTTTAATTGCACTTTCAACTTCTGTTAAATTTTTATCCGGAAAAGTTCTAATTCTTATTCTAAAATCACCCGCTATTTCGCTGCTGTTATTAAATGTACTAACTGATGGTGCAAGTTTCTTTTCTTCAACAACAATTTTATACAAAGGAGATTTTTTACCTCTTCCAATCAAATCGGCAAGAATATCTAACGCATAACTATCTTCAGAAAACATTTCAACAGTTGGTAATAGCATTGTAAGATCGGGTGATTGTGCAAAATTATCTTCGTAAGAAGCACGTTTAAAGTCTGTTAGTTTAACATTTTGTACTTTTAATGGTTCAACAGGAGCAGAAGATTTTATTTCACCAAAATATTTATCAATCCATTCTTTTGTCTGATCAATATCAAAATCACCTGCAACAACTAATGTTGCATTGTTTGGACCATACCATTTTTTGTAAAAATCATGCACGTCTTTTAAAGTAGCATTTTGTAAATCTTCAAGTGAACCAATTGTTGTCCAGTTATATGGATGTCCTTCTGGATAAAGAAGTTTGCCAATTATATAACTTGATTGTCCATAAGGTTGGTTATCATAATTCTGTCGCTTTTCATTCTGTACAACATTTTGTTGATTCTGGAAAGCATCATAAGTAACAGTTGGAAGCATAAATCCCATTCTATCTGCTTCAAGCCAAAGAGCAAGTTCCAAAGCACTGTTCGGTACAATTTCAAAATACATTGTACCATCTTGCCAAGTGCCGCCATTTAAAGTTCCACCGTTACCTTGAATAAGTTTAAAGAATTGATCTTGTGGAACGTGCTGCGATTCTTGAAACATTATATGCTCAAATAAATGTGCAAATCCTGTTTTACCCGGTACTTCCCTGTTCGATCCTACATGAAATTGAATTGCGACTGCAGCAATTGGATCGGATTTATCCTGATGCAGAATAACCTGCATTCCATTTGATAAAGTGTATTTCTCATAATCAAGTTTAAAGTCTGTTTGAGCATTTAAACAAGTTACTAAAAACACTAAGAGTAAAACTGATTTTATTAATAGTTTATAAAACATTTTAACACTCCAATAGTTATTTTTTTGATGACCGAAAATAAATAAACTTACGTTAGTTATAAACCTAAATATGATAAGTGGTTTTTAGTTTATGAAAATATTTAATGAGTATTGCTAATAAAATATTTGGAATAAATTTTGGATTGGGATATAGAATTAAAAAAACAATAATATTTGGGAAGTGCTAAAATTTATAACAATGTCGGAACGGCGGGATTTGAACCCGCGGCCCCTTGAACCCCATTCAAGTGCGCTACCGGGCTGCGCTACGTTCCGAGTAATTTAATTATAATTTTGATACTAAGAGCTCTAATAAACTTTTTATTTCTTCAAGGTCTTTGTGCAAATTAGATTTTTCGGGTTTTTGTTCAACTTGTGTTTCTGCTTCTACCTGAGGAGTATCAGGTTCGTTTGTTTGCATAAGTTTATCAGGAGAGTAATTCTCCATAATCTTTTTTGCACCTTCAATTGTGTACTTTCGTTCACGTAATAAATTTTTTATATGTAAAATTAACTGGATATCTTTGTTTGTATAAATTCTATTTCCAGCTCTGTTCTTTTGTGGTTTTAACTGTTCAAACTCAGTTTCCCAGTATCTAAGAACATATTGCTCTATGTTTGTAATTTTACTTACTTCACTAATTGAATAATAAAGTTTTTTTATTGACAAATCCTTCATAGGCTTCTTAAAATTGTTGAATGGAAAATAACTAATTCATTGAATAATATCAACTTTGAGGGATTGCCTAATTGTAAACTTGATAGAAAAATGTAATATTTTAGAAAAAAACTTATTAAAAGAGTTACTTTATTAACTTTGTTAATAAATAAGCCGCTGCTAAGTAACTGTTTTCTTTGAATCCCGATATATAACCATCAGTACTTTTTGCAGTTAGAAGATTCTGCCTAAAATCATCCCTATTTGCCAGATGAGATAAATGAACTTCCACTTTTGGTATATTACAAATATCCAGGGCATCTTTAATTGCAACTGAAGTATGTGCATATCCACCCGGGTTAATAATTATACCATCAAACTTATTTATTGATTTTTGGATAGTTTCAACAATTTCACCTTCTAAATTCGACTGAAATAACTCAAATTTAACAGACGGAAATTCATTAACCATCAACTCTAATATTTGCTCTAAACTCATTACAGAATAATGAGTTTGATCTCTTTGACTCAACAAATTTAGATTTGGTCCATTTATGACTATTATCTTCATTTTGCTTCACTCATTTCATCAATCAACTCACGGATTTTAGGATTGAGATAAATCTCATCAACACCTAATTCTTTTAAGGCTGCAGATAGTATCATTGCTTTGCGCTGAAGGTTAGCATTTTTATTTATCACAACAACTTTACTCTCTTTAAGTAAACAATAGCCGCCTTTAAAATCACCTTTTTCAAATCTTACAGAAGCACCCAACTGATTTGCGACAGATCGCAATTCCTGTATGATTTCTTCAAATTCTTTTTCGTTTATTTTCATAAAGTAGATTCTATTTTCTTTGTGAGCGGTTGAAAGACAATAAAAAAGAAGAATGATACATAAGTAAAGATAGCTACAAGCGAAAAGCTGCTTAAATCCTTTATTCTATCTCGCAAAAGTGAAATAACTAAATCAGAATCAAATGAACCGGAAAGTAATAAGTTTATAATTTTGTAATCAATAAACATCAGGTAAAGTTCAAAAGGTAATGTTATAATTATTGCAATAAGTATAATAAATAGCCAGCCATTAAACCTTAAACTTATTTTTGAAAAAACGAAGAATAAAAAAACGAAAACTAATAAGATAAAAAATGCAATATTGTGAGTAACAATCGCTGGTAAAAATGAATAAAGAATGCCGCTTATATTTGCATCATTAATATATGATTTTAGGATAAGATCAGGTCCTTCAAACAATTGATATATTAGAAATAATCTGGTTAAGTAAGAACCAATCCAAACAGATGCTGCAGTTAAACTTATAAATGCAAAAACTTTTGATGTATTAGATATATTTTTCATAAATCATAAATTATTTGTGGTAAAATAATCAAAAAAGAATTTATTTGCCTCGTTTTGATTAAGGATAAGAATTCCAATAAGAACAGTATATTTTTTTTTATAATTTTATTATCAATTTTTATATAATTAACTTGCTCCCGCAACTTCACCAACCTAAATAAACATAAAGATAAAATGATAAAATATTATTTTATACCATTCTTTAAGTTATTAAATCCTTAAAAACTTATATTTAAGATATAAATTATTTTAAGCAAAAAATATTTTAATTAACTCTATATACTTACACAATATAATCACTTATAACATTCAATTGACATAAGTATTTGTTATGCTATTATCAGATTTAAGTTCTGGATAATCCAAACTATAATGAAGCCCACGACTTTCTTTTCTTTGTTTAGCGCAATCAATAATAATTTGGGAGCAAGTTATAATATTACGAAGTTCAAGCAATTCATTAAAAATTTTAGTTTTTTGGTATAATAATTCAGTCTCTTGTTTTAAGTTCTCAATTCTACTTGCAGCCCGTTCTAACCTCAAATCTGATCTTACAATTCCAACATAGTCCCACATTGTCTGTTTGACTTCTTTAACACTATGAGTGATTAGAATTTTTTCATCCTGACTTAGAGTTCCAGAATCATCCCAATCTAATAATTCTGGGATAACATTTTTTAATTCTAAAAACTTTTTAATTGATTCTGAAGCACGCTTTGCATAAACGAGTGCTTCTAAAAGTGAATTGCTTGCTAATCTGTTTGCACCGTGAACACCTGTCATTGTAACTTCACCGCAAGCATACAATCCTTTTAATGATGTTTCTGCATTTTGATTAACCACAATGCCACCACAAGCATAATGTGCTGCTGGAACAACTGGAATTAAATCTTTTGTGATATCAATTCCCTGTTTTAAACAGGTTTTATAAATATTTGGGAAATGTTCAATAATTTCATTAGAATTTTTATGTGTTAGATCAAGAAGTACATAGTCATCACCGCGCTTCTTTAATTCATTATCAATAGCTCGTGCAACAATATCTCTCGGAGCAAGCTCTCTTCTTGCATCATAATTATGCATAAACGCTTCACCATCTTTTGTTCTTAGAACAGCGCCAAAGCCTCTTACAGCCTCAGATATTAAAAATGAGTGATCTGAAAACTCGTGACTGTTTTTAATATTAAAGAAAGATGTTGGATGAAATTGAATAAATTCCATATTACCTAATTTAACTCCGGCACGATAAGCTATTGCGAATCCATCACCTGTAGCTATTAGTGGATTAGTTGTATGAAGGTAAACCTGTCCAATTCCACCAGTTGCAATTACAGTGGCTTGTGATTCAATTTTGATAACAGTCCCAGAGGATGAATCAAGAATAAAAGCACCCCAGCAGTTATTATTTTTCCCCTTGTATGAATCCTTTAATTTTTGATTGTGCTCCGTTAGAAGATCTATCGCTGTCGCATTTTCAATTAGGGTGATTCTTGAATTTTCCTCTACTGCTTTAATTAATGATCTTTCAATTTCTTGCCCGGTTAAATCTTTTGCATGCAGGATCCTTGACATTGAATGACCACCCTCTTTTGCCAAATCAAACTTGCCTTCCTTAAGCGTAAATTGTGTCCCAATTTCTACAAGATCTTTTATTCTTTCAGGACCTTCCTTAACCATTAACTCAACAGCTTTTCTATCGCACAATCCAGCACCAGCAATTAATGTATCATCAATATGCTTTTCAAAAGTATCTTTCGCATCAATAACGGAAGCAATGCCACCTTGAGCATAATTGGTATTAGAGTCTGCTTTATTCTTTTTGGTAACGATAATTACATTTGCAAATTCAGAGATTTTGAGAGCAGTAAAAAGCCCACCGATACCGCTTCCAATAATTAATACTTCTGTCTTAATTGTCATTTTACACCTAAATAAATTTAATATCCTATTAGGATTAAAATAACTAATAAATATTTAATGTAAAGTAAACTAAATTGTGAATATGAATTTTGAAACAGCCAAAAGTAATAAGCTCCAGAGAATAGCAAAAAATAATATTTGAAAAGTAATTCTGAGTTTGTTTGTAAGGACTATGTAAATACTTTTGCTGTATAAAAGAATCGTCCATAAAATCAAAATAATTTCAAATCCAATCAGGATATAACTTATTGTAGGTTTTATTTGAAATGCATATGGGTTGTTTGAAAAGACATCACTTCCTAAAACTATAAGTTCAACTGGAAATATTACAAACAGCCCTATTAAATAAGGGATAAATGAATACAAATTGATACTAAATAAATCAATAAATCTTAACCTGGCACTATTTTTTTGTAGTTGAAAAAGCACTAAAGTAGTTAAAACAAAAAATGTGGTTGTTAAAATTGCTGATAAAATAAATTCTGTAATTACTGAAGCATTTGTACCATTCAAACCTAACTCTGGAACAGATATAAACCTTGCTATGATTAAATTTTTTATAGAAATGAAAAAGAGTAAGAAATAAATAAAATTTTTATGCTCAGCATAAATAATATTTCTGAAAGCAGTTTTAGGATCTTCAATTAAGAGTAAAATCATACTCCATAAATCAATATTTACAACTCGTTCTCTTAAATGATTTTTACATTTTTCGCAAATGCTTTTATATGGCGGATTATTGTGATTACATCTTGAACATGTAGAATTATCAAAAATCATAAATGCGCTAATTAAAAATTAAATTTTACACCTAACATTGGAGTACTTAACATTTTATTTTCTTCAACACTAAAATCAAAAAGATGTGCATCTACATAAGCATCTACAAGATTTAAGAAATAAGTTAGTGCAATATAAATTGCAAATTCATCGCGTTGATCTCTATAAAAATCTCTGTAAGTTTTATCATTTTCAAAACCAGAGAATTTGTAGGCATCACTATAATTATTGTACTTGTTATTATTATCTACCCACACATAAACAAAGTAACCCATAAACCCCCAAACTACAGGTGCTTTCCAATAAGATTCATTATAAATTTGTCCTAACCCAGGTACAATTGCACTTCGTAAAACTGCGCCCCATGGAGATTTTTGCATTTCAAAAACTGTGGTATCAGATATACTTTCTGTTGTGGTAATTGAATCCTGCTGAGAGAATGAATTTGCAGAAAAAAATATTATGATTAAGAGAATTATCTTAATTGTATTTGTTATCAATAATTTCAAAGAGTTCAAATAATCTTTCTAATTCATCATTTGAATAAAATTCAATAATTATTTCTCCACCGCCGTCTTTAGTTTGCTTACACTGTACTTTTGTTCCAAAAATCTTTCTTAATTTATCTTCAACATCGTTAAGATTTGAATTGATAGTTTTTTTTGCTTTAACAGAAAATGATTTAGTGGACGGAATACCTTCACTGATAAGTTTTTTAACAAGTGATTCAACTTTTCTTACAGAAAGGTTTTCTTCAAGAATTTTTTCCAGTGCAAATAACTGTAGTTCTTCACCCGGTAAATTAATCAGTGCCCTTGCATGTCCAGCAGAAATTGATTCATCAATTAAGCAATTTTGAATTTTAGATGGAAGCTTTAAAAGGCGCACAGAATTTGCAATAGTTGTTCTATCTTTTCCAACTTTATCTGCAATTTGTTCCTGTGTAAGATGACATTCATCCATCAATCTTTTATATGCACGGCTTACTTCAATCGGATTAAGAGTTTCTCGCTGAATATTTTCAATTAACGCTAAGGCAAGCATTACTTCATCAGCTTCAACTTTTATTATGTATGCAGGAATCTCTTTGTAACCAATCTCAGTATATGCTCGCAATCTTCTTTCACCGGATACAAGTTGATACTGATTTCCAGCAATTCTTCTAACAGTAATCGGTTGAATTAAACCATTAGCTATTATTGATTTTTTAAGTTCATTTAATGCTTCCGGATCGAATACTGTTCTTGGTTGAAATGGATTTGGTGATATAAAGTCTATTGCAATCTTTGCCAGAATATCAAACTGTTTTCCATCATCAAATTTTACATTTGAATAATCCGGCGATTTATTTTCGTCCTCATTAAATCTGTTAGGATTGATAAGTGCATCCAATCCTCTTCCTAAACTTGATTTCATTTTGCTCATTACTTAGTTATTAGTTATAGCTGAATTTCTTTCGAGCAATTCAGATGCTAATTGCATATAATTTTGTGCACCGCTGGATATGGCATCATAAAGTATAATAGGTTTACCATAACTTGGGGCTTCTGATATCCTTACATTTCGATTAATTACAGTATTAAAAACTTTTTCACCAAAATATTTTCTTACTTCTTCAGCAACCTGATGCGATAATCTCAAACGTTGATCAAACATTGTAAGCAGCACACCTTCAATAGCAAGATCTTTATTAAAGTGCTTTTTAACTATGTTAATTGTGTTTAATAGCTGTCCTAAACCTTCAAGTGCAAAGTACTCGCATTGTACCGGAATTAAAACTGAATCCGATGCAGTTAGCGAGTTAAGAGTTAATAATCCAAGAGATGGCGGGCAATCAATTAAAACGTAATCATAGTTTTCTGCAATGTCTTGAATCGCTCGTTTTAATAAAGTTTCTCTGTTTTCCATATCAACCATTTCTATTTCTGCGCCAACGAGATTTATGTTTGATGGAAGCATATCAAGAAACGGCATAAATGTATTAATAATTACATCTTTAATATTTTTTGTTCCAACAAGAACTTCATACACAGAAGGATTATGATTTGTTACACTTAATCCAGAAGAAGAATTGGCTTGAGGATCAATATCAATTAATAAGGTTCGTTTTTCGGCAGCAGCAAGCAGCGATGATAAATTTATGGTGGTAGTTGTTTTACCTACTCCACCTTTTTGATTTGCTATAGAAATTATTTTTGCCATTTACATAGAATTGTTAAAAATGAATCCAAAGATAACTGAATGAATGATATATATAAACTAATAAATTATAATTCTATTTCTTCCCCAAAATTTAAAACTTTGCATTTTTTACCAATTGCTTCTACGGATTTTTTAAATTCAACTGGATCAGATTTTATAACCGGAAAAGTATTAAAATGGATTGGGATTGCTACTTTAGGATTTACAAATTCCACAGCTTTTGTTGCATCTTTTATACCCATAGTATAGTTATCGCCTATTGGTAAAAGCATATAATCAACCGAATTCATTTCACCAATTAATTTCATATCATAAAACAAACCTGTATCACCAGTATGATAAATTGTTTTATTTTCAATCGTAATTAAAACTCCAGAAGCCTCACCAGCATATTCATTATCCGGTGTCATCGAACCATGATGCGCAATTGTAAATTTAACTCTGCCAAAATCAAAATTATAAGCTCCACCGATATGCATATTATGTGCACTAAATCCTTTTGAAATAAACCAATTAGCAAGTTCATTTACACAAATAAAAAGCGAATTACATCTTTTAGCAATTTTTAATCCATCCCCAACATGATCGCCGTGACCATGAGTTACAATTATATAATCCGCATCAACATCTTTAGATTTTACAGGACTAACAGGATTATCATCTAAAAATGGATCAATTAAAATTTTTATTCCATTTTTTGTTGTGATTTGAAAAGCTGAATGACCAAAATATTTTAGTTTCATCGCCTTATCTCCTCTTAAAATTTATTTAGTTACAATTATTTAAATAGGATTTTTACAAAGCCTAAAATAGCATTTATCGGATTCATTTTACTTTTTTCAGTTCCATATAATGTTGGTATATCAACAAATCCTATTGAAAATCCTTTTCGAGCAGCATAAATAATCATTTCACTTTCTGCTTCATAGCCATTAGAACTGGCTCTAACTTTTCTTATTACATCAATTTTAAAACTACGATATCCACATTGTGAATCTAAAATTTTTTTCCCTGTTTTAATCGTAAGTAAAAGTGAAGTTAGTTTGTTACTTAATACTCGTTGAATTGGCATTTTGCTTAAATCTTTTAACCTGTTACCAATCACCAAATCAAAATTATTTAAATGCTCTATAAATTCAGGGATATAAACCGGATCGTGCTGTTTATCGGCATCTAAAGTTATAATTAAATCAAAGTTTTCTTTTACTGCACGATCAAATCCAACTTGTAAAGCATAACCTTTTCCAATATTCTTTGGTAAAGTAATTAAAAGAACATTTTCTATATTTGAAATAAGCTTTGAACTTCCATCAACCGAACCATCATCAACCGCAATTAGAGTATCAACAAACTTTAGAGTTTCAGTAACAACATCAAATAAAAAATCTTTTTCATTAAAGAAAGGTATGATTGCACAGATTTTACTTTTGTTTTTTGAGCTGTTCAATTAAACCTTTCCAACCTTTTTTATCAGGACCCTTTAATGCTTTATTTAACCTGCGTTTAAGCGCATCTTTCGATAAGCCTTTTGTCAATTCACCATTTTCTGCAATTGAAATGCTGCCAGTTTCTTCTGAAACAATAACACTAATAACATCTGCTTGTTCAGAAATACCTAAACCTGCACGATGTCGCATTCCTAAAGATTCACCTTTAACTGAGGTCTGCTGTGATAACGGTAATGTACATCTTGCGGCTTCAATAAAATTTTTATTTATGATAACAGCACCATCGTGCAATGCTGCGCGCGGAAAAAAGATTGCTGTTAATAATGCTGAACTTATCCGAGCATTTAGTATTTCTCCAGTTTCTGCAAAGCCACGAATTCCGGATGATTTAATAATTACAATTAGAGCACCGTGTTGATGCTGTGACAACTGAAATGCTGCATCTGCAACTGCATCAATTAATTCGCTGGATTCTGTCTTTGAAAATGTTTTAAAGAAAGGATTTCTTGCAAGTAAAACTAATAATCTTCTAATTTCGGGCTGGAACAATACTACAAATGCAATAACCCAAATATCTGTAATTAATCTTAACAACCAGCTAACAGCTCTAAAATTTAAAATCTGTGCAAGAAATGAAACTAAAATAATTACAATTAATCCTGCAAATATCTGTGCTGCAACAGTACCACGAAGAGTTGTATATAGTTTGTAAAAGATGAAAGATACTATTGCAATATCAATAACATCTGATAGTGTTATTGTAAGAAAACCTATTTTAAATAATTCAATCATTAATCTTATATAAAATGTTGTGCTAATTTAACCAATTGTGCACAATATTTAACATTGTGTGTGCGGATTATTCTAGCAGAATTTAAAACTGAAACTGTTTCCATAATTACTGTAGAAATATCTCGTTCATTAACTTCTAGATTTAGTGTTTTACCGATGAAAGATTTTCTTGATACACCAATCATAACTGGATAACTAAGTTTATTAAACTCATTAAGATTTTTTATCAACTTAAAATTATCATCTACACTTTTTCCAAAACCAATTCCTGGATCAACAATTATTTTATCAACACCATTTTCTTTTGCTTTATTTGATTGAGTAATTAAAAATTGTTTAACTTCATCAACAACATTTTTATACTCTGGATTGACATGCATTGTTTTTGGATTACCCTGTATATGCATTATCACAACACCAGCATTATATTGTTTTACAGCATTTATCATTTTCGAATCAAAGGTTAAACCGCTTATATCATTTATAATATCAGCCCCATTATCTAAAGCTTGTTTTGCTACTTCACTTTTTGTTGTATCAATTGAAATGACGATGCTTTGATTTAGACTTCTAATTTTTTTTATAACTGGAATTGTTCTTGATAACTCTTCTTCTAATAAAACTGGATCAGAGCCTGGTCGAGTAGATTCGCCTCCAACATCAATCATATCAGCACCTTCATCAATAAGTTTTAATGCGTGATCAAGAGCTAAGTATAAAGTGTTGTAGTTTCCACCATCAGAAAAAGAATCTGGTGTAACGTTTACGATTCCCATAATTTTGGGAAACTCGAATGAAAGTAAATTTGATTTGAATGAATATTTTTTAAATTCCATTAAAAATCTATAACGTATAGTAAAACAAAAAAAGCGGAACGATTCCGCTTTTAGTTTAATAAAAATAAATTAATTATTCTCTTATCAAGTTTTTAAGTTCAGTTGTGGCAGCAGAAATATTATCCGAATGAAATATTGAAGAACCTGCAACAAAAACATCACAGCCTGCTTTAAGAATTGATTTAATATTTTTACTGCAAACTCCGCCATCAACCTCAATCAAAAAATTAGCTTTAAGTTTATTTCTCAATTCAACTGCTTCAGAAATTCTTCTTTCAGAATTTGTTATAAATTTTTGTCCTCCAAATCCAGGATTAACGGTCATTATCAATAACAAATCTATGTATTCTGCAATATCAATTAAAGAAGAAACTGGAGTTGATGGATTTATAACAACACCAGCTTTCGCCCCTAATTCTTTTATTCTATTTATTGTTCTATTTAAATGAACAACTTCTTCAAAGTGAACTGAAATAATATCTGCCCCAGCTTTTCTAAAATCTTCTAAATATTTATCAGGATTTTTTATCATTAAATGAACATCAATTAACAGTTTTGTAGATTTTTTTGCTGCAGAAACTAAAACAGGTCCAAAAGTAATGTTTGGAACAAAATGCCCGTCCATAATATCACAGTGTATCCAATCCGCACCGCTCATTTCAACTAATCTAATTTGCTGCGCAAGGTTTGCAAGATCTGCAGATAATATTGATGGAGCTAATAACTTCATTTAATTTTCCTCAGGTACTTCAGATGGGTCTGCAACAGCACCTTCTTTTGTTATAAAAAGATCCACTGCACTTCCAGAATTTAATTTGTTACCAGGCGCAGGATATTGATCTAAAACAGTATTAGGTAAAAGCGAGCTTGATATTTGATAATTAACTTTGCCAATTGTAAGTGTGCTATCAGATAGTATTTTTTTTGCTTCGGTTAAAGATTTGCCAATTAAATCAGGTACAATAATTTCACCAAAACCTTTGCCGCTGCTAACAGTTATTCCTACAGTTTGTCCTTTTTTTAGTCTTGTTCCTTCAGCAAACTGCTGATCAAAAATCATATCTTTTGGATGAGTTGAAGGAATTTCATCAATCTTACCAAGCTTAAGACCAACGCGCTCTAAAGATAATCTTGCATCGCGGACTGATTTGCCAGTTAGAGAAGGAACGGATATAACTTGTTCACCACCGCTTAAAAATAAAAATATTGTTCTACCTTCTTTTACAATTTTATTTGCTTCTGGTTTTTGTAAAAAAATTCTACCCGGCGGTAAAGAAACTCCAAATGAGGTATCAGCAATTATAGGGTTAAAATCAGCATCTTCAAGTGTTTCGATAGCTTCATCTTCTGTCATTCCAACAACGTTTGGCACTTTAACTTCAGTTCCGCTAACGTACAATGGAATTAAAATGTTATCAAAAATTAGCAGGATAGCAATAAAAATTCCAAATGCAATCAGAATTTTTTTTACAACAGGATTTTCGAGAAGCTTTTTCATTGGTTCAAATATATCAATAGTGTAATTTTTTAACAAACATTAACTTTCATATACTTAATCTTTTTAGACGATTATATTTAGATTTAGGAAATCAAATAAAGTTAAAAATGTTTAAAAGTTATTACTACTTAAATAGATTAGTTCTTGAACTGCAATCAATCTTAATAAATAAAAAGATTTTAGGCTGCTTTTCTCAGGATAAAGATAAGTTAATGATCCAAACAGACTCAGACTCGATTTGGATTGAAATCTCTGTAAATAACAGCGAGCCATATTTTACTCTTAAAAATAGATTTGCACGTGCAAAGAAAAATACTTTAGATTTTTTTGATTCTATAAATAATTCGGTAATTACTGATGTTAAAATTGCAAATGATGATAGAGTTATAAAAATTTTAACCAGTAAAGGATTTGTTTACTTTGCTATCAGGGGAAAGTTTACAAATGTTTTTTTCGATGATCACAATTCTTTAAAATCTTTTAAACAAGAAGAGCCAGAGGTTTTATTAGAAATCCATAAAGAGCTTAACACAAAATTATTTATTAATAATTTTAATCTTTTTGATCCTAAAAATATTTACAATAAAGATATATCCACATTAAGAAGTGAGCATAAGTTTATTGGTAAAGAAATTGAGAACGAAGTAAAACTTCGAAAAACTATAAATCAAACAACAAGCAATGATTGGGAAATTTTATTAAATATTTTAAATGATATACAATTTAATAAAGCTGTTTTGTGCATTGATGAAACTAACAGTGATATAAAAATTGCATTTACTTCATTAAAGTTATTTAACGATTATCATAAACTGGAGTTTGATACTGTTGTTTCAGCATTTAATCAATTCCTTATAAAGAAATACCAGATTGTAAATGAGCACTCTAAGTTAAAGCTAATAAATTTATTCCTTGATAAGGAATTAAAACGACTATCAAATAAATTAAACGATCTTTTAACAGTGATAAATGAAGGACCAAAAGAAAAATTATATATCAACTACGCAAACTTGATCTTAATAAATATTAATACTGATCAGCATAATCTAAAGGAAATAGAAGTTGATGACATTTACGATTTAGAAAATCCACAGAATAGAATTAAAATAAAGTTAGATAAAAAGTTATCATTACAAAAAAATGCTAACGCTTATTTTGAAAAAGCAAAAGATAGTAAATTGACATTTGAAAAATCAAAAGATTTGTACCAGCAATCTAAAATTAGATTTGAGATGCTTACTAAAATTAAAAATGAAATTACAAATCCTATGTCTGATGAAAGAATAACAAGCATTATGAAAGAATTAAAAATTAAAGAATCAAATAAAACAGCATCTGAAACGGAAAGTTCAATCAAATTCAAACACTACTTATTAGAAAATAAATATCACGTTTATGTTGGCAAAGATTCTGCAAATAATGATCTGCTAACAACTAAATTTGCAAAACAAAATGATTTTTGGTTTCATGCAAGATCGGTTTCTGGTTCGCATGTAGTTTTAAGAGTAGAAAACACAAAAGAAATTATTCCTAAAAATATTTTAAAAAAAACCGCTTCACTTGCAGCATATCATAGTAAAGCAAAAACTGCCGGAATTGTTCCAGTTGCATATACTTTAAAAAAGTATGTAATTAAGAAAAAAGGTATGCCAGCAGGACAAGTTGCTTTACTTAGAGAAGAAGTTTTATTGGTAAAGCCAGAAATTCCTGTTGATGCAGAATACTTGACAGAATAAATTTTTTTATAGCTACTTTGTGTTTAAAAAGAAAAATTCTATCTTTTAATGGCACATCTTAAAAAATTGGGACATTTTAGAGTTTTTATTGTAAACAAGGGAACTATTTTCACAAACAATATGAGGAAAAAATGAAAAAACTAGTCTATTTGTTCGTAATAGTAGGTTTAGTTGCAATGAGTCAACAAAGCTACGCTCAATTCAAAGATTGGGGAACTAAGTTCGGTGTTCGCGGAAGTATTTTATTTCCAGAAAATGAATTTGCAAACTTAGGATTTAGCGGAAATGATAACACTTCTTTCGATTGGTTCAAAGGAAGCTGGTTAGGTGAAGCTTTCTTCGGTTTTGAGTTAACCAAAGCATTAGAACTTTCTATTAACGGTGGCTATGGTAAATATGCTGGCGTTGCAATGTTCGGAAAAGGTTCTGAAAATGGCGAATACGAAAGTACAATCATTCCTTTACATTTAAGATTTAGAGTTCATCCTTTTGATGTAAAAGGTTGGAATCCTTATTTCTATGTAGGTGGTGGAGTTGTAAACTATAGTGTTGATACAAAACCAGGTTATAACACAACAAATCCAATTGAAGAAGATGGGTGGCAAGCAATCGTACCTGCTGGTATTGGTGCTGAATTTGCACTTGGCGAAAGAGTACTTTTAGATTTCTCAATCGGTGGTGCAATGTCTTCTACTTATGATCTTGATGCTTACAATGGCGGCGGTGAAGATATTTGGGATTCATATCTAAATGCAGCTCTTGGTCTAACCTTTACTGGTGAAAATTGCAAAGCTGATAAAGATAATGATGGATTAGGCAAATGTGATGAAAAGAAAATCGGAACTGATCCATTAAATCCAGACACAGATGGTGATGGTTTGAATGATGGTGAAGAATATTTAACTCATAAAACTGATCCATTAAAAGCTGATACTGATGGTGACGGCTTAGGCGATGCAAAAGAAGTTAAAGAAACAAAAACAAATCCATTAGTTGTTGATACAGATGGTGATGGATTAAATGATGGTGAAGAAGTTAATAACTACAAAACTGATCCTTTAGTTGTTGATACAGATAAAGACGGCTTAAGTGATAGCGATGAAGTTATGAAATACAAGACTAATCCATTAAAAGCTGATACAGATGGTGAAGGCTTAACTGATGGTGACGAAGTTATGAAACATAAAACTGATCCATTAAAAGCTGATTCTGATGGTGAAGGTTTATCAGACTCTGAAGAAGTATTAAAATACAAAACTAATCCATTGAAGAAAGATACAGATGCTGGTACAGTTGATGACTTTACTGAAGTTAAACGCGGTACAGATCCATTAAATGCAGAAGATGATGTAGTTGTGCCAATTGTACTTGAAGGAATTACCTTTGATGTTAACAAAACTGCAATTAAACCAGAATCTGAAAATACTTTAATGAAAGCTCTCAAAACTTTACAAACCTATCAAGATATATCTGTTGAAATAGGCGGACATACTGATAGCGATGGAAGCAATAAGAAAAATCAAAAACTTTCTGAAGGCAGAGCTGAATCAGTTAAAGCTTGGTTAGTTGCAAAAGGAATTGACGCTGGAAGAATCACAACAAAAGGTTATGGCGAAGATAAACCAATATCAGACAACAAAACCAAAGAAGGTAAACAAAAGAACAGAAGAATTGAGTTTACAAGAACTAAATAATTCTTATCTTTATTAAAATTAAAAGGGCATCTAAATGATGCCCTTTTTTTTTGTATAAAAATGTTTAGCAGCAATCGTAAAAAATAAAATACGGAATTTACTCTAAGATATTTAATAGAAACTAAGATTGGAAAAACTGGCATATTGTATTAAATTTGCATCACAAAATTTGAATGCACCCGTAGCTTAATTGGATAGAGCATCTGACTACGGATCAGAAGGTTAAAGGTTCGAATCCTTTCGGGTGTACAAAGAAATCATTATTTTTATTTAGAATTTTTAAGCCCGTAATTTTTGCGGGCTTTTGCCGTATTTACAATTAAACTTTATAAGGTGCAATTTGCCAATTATCAAACCTAAACTTTTTACTACTTTAAAGAATTATAGCAAACAACAATTTATAGCCGATGCTACTGCCGGAGTTATCGTGGGAATTGTTGCACTACCACTAGCTATTGCATTTGGTATTGCCAGTGGTGTTACTCCTGAAAAAGGAATTATTACTGCTATTATTGCTGGATTTATTATCTCTTTTTTTGGCGGCAGTCGAGTACAGGTTGGTGGACCAACCGGAGCATTTATAATTATAGTTTATGGAATTGTTCAGCAATACGGCACTACCGGTTTAGCCATCGCCACACTTATGGCAGGAATTATCTTGGTTTTAATGGGTGTAATAAAATTTGGTTCATTAATAAAATTTATACCCTACCCTGTTGTTGTTGGTTTTACTAGCGGAATTGCTGTGTTAATTTTTTCAACACAGATAAAAGATTTTTTTGGATTAGCAATTGATAAAGTACCTTCTGAATTTCACGAAAAATGGTTAGAATATTTTAAGTTTTTTTACACAGTTGATTATAATGTTGTTGGTATTGGTGTATTAGCTTTATTGATAATGATCTTTTGGCCTAAAGTTACACACAGAATTCCAGGATCATTAGTTGCGATTATCATTACAACAGTTATTGTAATTGTATTCAAGCTGCCGGTAGAAACTATCGGAAGCAGATTTGGTGAGATTCCTTCAAATATACCAGCACCAAGTTCGTTCGAGATAAATTTAACTGTAATAAAAAATCTTATAGGTCCAGCAACTGTAATTGCAATTCTTGCAGCAATTGAATCGTTGTTATCTGCTGTTGTGGCTGATGGTATGATTGGTGGAAAGCACAGAAGTAATATGGAATTAATTGCACAAGGACTGGCAAATATTGTAACACCAATTTTTGGTGGAATACCTGCTACCGGTGCAATTGCCCGAACAGCAACAAATATTAAAAATGGCGGAAGAACTCCTGTTGCTGGTATAATCCATTCGTTAACTCTTTTATTAATTATGTTGTTTTTTGGAAGTTACGCACAATTGATTCCAATGGCTACACTTGCGGCAATACTTATTATTGTTGCATACAATATGAGTGAATGGCATTCATTTTTATCAGTATTAAAAAGCCCTAAGAGTGATGTAGTTGTATTACTTACAACATTTTTCTTAACTATTGTATTTGATTTAACAATCGCAATTGAAATTGGAATGGTATTAGCAGTATTATTATTTATGAAGAGAATGTCTGAAGTTTCAAATGTTAGTGTAATAACACGCGAAATCGAAGATCAGGATGAGTTACCAGATTCCAATTCCATTGACAAAAAATCTATACCGGAAGGTGTTGAAGTATTTGAAATTAATGGACCATTCTTCTTTGGTGCCGCAAAAAAATTCAAAGATCAAATGAGTCTTGTTGAAGATCCTCCTAAAGTGCGAATTATAAGAATGCGAAATGTGCCAGCAATTGATGCAACAGGATTACAAACATTAAAAGATTTTTATCACGATGCTGAAAAACATAAAACGCATTTAATCTTATCCGGTGTACACACGCAACCGCTTTATGCATTAACACAGGCTGGGTTGTTTGATCTATATGGTGAAGAAAATATTTTTGGCAATATTGATGATTCGTTAGACAGAGCCAGAGAAATTCTAGGTTTACCTAAACTTGGCAGACCAACTAATTTTGTTCCTACTGTAAAAAGAGATACTAAAAATTAAAAGTTATTTAAAATGGATCTTAACATAAAAGATATTTCTCATTTGCTAATGCTTCCGGAAAAAGATGTACAGCAATTAATAAAGAAGAAAGAAATACCTTATCAGGTAATACACGATAGATTTGTATTTAATAAACATACTATTATCGAATGGGCGCTTGGCAGAAACCAGCCTATAAACGTTAGCGGTCATCAAAAATTAAGTGAATATCATATAGAAACTTTAAGACCGCTGATCGAAGATGGCTCGTTCCATTATAATTGTGATCTAACAGAAGATTTGTACATAGATCAAATCATCTCTACTATCACTTTTGATAAAAGTGTAGATAAAGATATAATTGTACAGTTATTAAAAAGCCGCGAATCAATAATGAGCACTGCAATTGGCAATGGAATTAGTTTGCCTCACCCGCGAGTGCCGATAATGGTAGGAAGAGATAAACCTTTAATAAATTTCTTTTTTACCTCTAAGCCCCTGGAATTAAAATCAATTGATGGAAAGCCTGTTCATACAATTATATTATTAATATCTCAAACTATAAGACAGCATTTAAGTTTAATTGCTCACTTAAGTTTTTTAATCTCACAAGAAACATTTAGATTTGCTTTGGAAAACAGATTACACGCAAATGAAATTTTAGATATAATAACAAAACTTGAGGAGTTAAGAAATAAATCTAAATGATTAATTTGCCTTTACAGGAAAATATTTTGTTCAGTATCTCTGCAGCAATTCAGCTAATTTCAATTTTATTTTTAGTAATAAAAAATCAGAATAAAGCTCAAATATTTGCTAACTCAGTTTTATTACTCGGGCTGATAATTGGGCTGGCTACAACGTTACAACTACTTTTACAAACAAATACTTCCGGAGTTTTTCTTTACTATAATTTTATTCGTTTGGATGGTCTATCAACTTACTTTTTATTTATTGTTCAATTAGTTGCAATACCAACAACTATTTATAATTTTTCTTATCTAAAACATTACACCGAAAATAATAAACGAATAAAAAGTTTTGTTACATTTTATATCATTCTTTTAGTCTCGACACAAATCATAGTTATTGCAAATAATACAATTTTGTTTTTAGTAAGCTGGGAGGTTATGAGTATATCAGCTTATCTTGCAATGATACTGGAGAAAGAGAAAGAAGAAGTACAACAAGGCAGTTTTTACTATTTTGCTGCATCGCACGTATTGATTTTTATTTTATACATTATGTTCTTTTTACTGCATCAGCAAAGCGGCAGCTGGTTTTTTAGCGATTATCAAATTTCTTTTTCAACTGGATTTATTCCTGTAATAATTTTTGTCTTATCTTTTGCAGGATTTGGAATCAAAGCAGGATTTATTCCTTTCCATTTCTGGCTGCCTCAAGCACATCCAATTGCACCAACCGTGTTAAGTGCTTTTCTTTCCGGCGTTATAATTAAAACAGGGATTTATGGAATATTAAGAGTTTATTTATTCATAAAACCTGTACCCGAGTGGATTGGCTGGTTAGTGCTTATTATAAGTATGATAAGTGCAGTTTTCGGAGTATGGTATGCACTTGCTCAACACGATATAAAAAAACTTCTTGCTTATCACTCGATTGAAAATATTGGAATTATAGGAATTGGAATTGGAATTGGTTTTATTGGCTCAGCTAATAATTTAACAGCAGTAGAAGTTTTAGGTTTTGGCGGAGCTCTACTTCATACTTTAAATCATGCAATCTTTAAAAGTCTTTTATTTATTGGCAGCGGCATTGTCTATCAAAATCTTGGAACAAGAAATTTAGAACTTATGGGTGGTATTGCTAACCGAGCAAAATACGTTGCATTGTATTTTTTAATTGGTTCAGTTGCAATAAGCGGAATACCTCCTTTTAACGGATTTATATCTGAGTTTATTATCTACACTGGATTTTTTAGAACCGCAAACGAATTAAAAAATTATTACCCAATTCTTATGTTAATGTTTTTAGTTGGTTTAGCATTTGTTGGCGGACTTGCTGTTGCTTGTTTTACCAAAGTTAATTCAATTATGTTTTTAGGCAGTGCAAGAAAAGAAATAAATAAATTTCATACTTCATTTTTTGATTATCTATCACTTGGAATTTTTGCAGTGCTTTGTATAATTATTGGCGTATTTCCACAACCATTTGTTTCAATAGTAAATAAAGTTATTGCAGCAGATTTTTTAAACAATCAGCAATCCTCAGTATTATTAAACATTGATTGGCATTATTTTACAATAATATTTTTATTAGGTGCTGTTGTTGTTTTAGCATTATATCTGATAAAATTAAAAGTTGAAAAAAAATTCGGTGTAAGAAAATCCAGCGCTTGGGGTTGTGGTTATGAAAATCTTAATCCAAGGATGCAATACACAGCAAGTTCTTTTGCAAACGAATTGAATGAAATACCTAAAGCTATTTTAGTATATCATAAAAAAATTGAAGTATCAGAAAATTCTTATCCTGTTAAATCAAAGTTTGAAAGCCATTCTAAAGATTTTATAGATACAAAAATAATTTTACCATTATATAAAATTATAAGTTTAGCTGCAGGCAAATTTATATTTTTAAGCCAAACTGATATACGGTATTACATTGGTTTTATTTTAATGATAATTACACTTTACAGTTTAATTGCATTTTTATGGATTTAGAAGTTTTACAAGGAATAATTTCTATTGCAGTAATTCTGGGCTTCTCCCCTTTGTTTGCTGGTCTTGTTAATAAACAAAAAGCCAAACTTACCGGACGCATAGGCGCACCTGTTTTACAACCTTACTTTGATCTTTATAGATTATTTAGAAAAGAAACAATTAATTCCGCAACATCATCATTCATTAGTCGTGTTACACCATTAATAAATTTTACATCACTAATAATTGCAGCAGCAATATTACCAGTAGGCTTCTGGAAACCACTGATAAGATTTGATGGTGATATAATTTTATTTGCATACATACTTGGTCTTTCCAGATTTTTTCAAATACTTGCAGCAATGGATATTGGAAGTTCATTTGAGGGAATGGGCGCCGCACGTGAAGCAACATTTGCACTGTTTGCAGAACCAATTTTCTTTTTTACAATAGGCAGTATTTCTTTTATAAGCGGTTACACTTCACTGTTTGATATTTACCATTCGATACAACTTGATAATATTTCGTATGAAGTTTTTATAATTATTTGTTCAATTTCTGTATTTATGCTTGCAGTAACTGAATGTTCTCGTATGCCTGTTGATGATCCGAACACACATCTTGAGTTGACGATGATACACGAAGTAATGATTCTTGATAATTCCGGTTTTGATTTATTTTTATATCAATACTCTGGAAATATTAAATTATTTCTCTACGCTCTATTAGAAATTTCATTCTTTTATCCTTTTAGTCAGCAAAGTTATTTATTAGGGATTGGTATTTTTATAACCGGAAGCATTGTACTAAGCATTTCACTTGCAGTTGTAGAAACAATTACATCAAGATATAAAATGAAAAACATTCCGCAGTATCTTTTATTTGCAACTGCAATTGGAATATTAAATTTATTGATTTACACATTTACAAAGTAAAAATTGGAAAATCTTTTTAGCATACTTTTTTGTCTCTCACTTTTTTATGTAGCAATTACTACACGATTAAAAGGTTATGTAACTGTTTTACAAATTCAGGGATTATTATTAACAGTTTTAGCAGTGCTGCCTTTAATAAATAATTTTTCTGTTTATGGAATTCTGCTTCCCATAACATTATTAGTTGTTAAAGTAATATTAGTACCGCGTTATATTGATAAAATTATTCTTGAATTAGATATAAAACGAGTTATTGAACCTACAATACAACAAATTATATTTCTATTACTTGTAATTACAACAATGATTGTAATTTTTCTTACTTCGAGTATAATTGCACAAAGCACTAAATTAAATGTTATACCCTTTGCAAGCGGATTTTCTGCAATTGCAATTGGTATTTACGTAATCATTTTCAGAAAAAAACTAATTGTACACGTATGCGGATTTCTGATTCTTGAAAATGGAATTTTTATGTTCGGAACTGCAGTTGCATCAGAGCTGCCAATGATGATTGAACTTGGAGTTTTACTTGATGTGTTTGTGGTGGTTTTTTTAATGGGAATTGCAATAAATAAAATAAGAAGTACCTTCGAAGGATTTGAGGTTGGGCATTTAGGGAGGTTAAAAGACTGATGATTGCGTTTTCAATTTTAATTATACTTCCCGTGCTGGGTGCTTTGTTCTGCTATTTAAACAAAAACATATTACTGCAATACAATATTTCTTTAGCAGTAAGCTTATTGCACTTATTTATTACGTTAATGGTGTTTCTTGGTATTTATCATTTTCAACTGCCAACATTTTTTAGTTTTGATTCGTTAAGTAAACTATTTTTGATGATACTTTCTAACGTTTACTTATGGGTTGTATTTGTTTCTTTTTCTTATCTAAAACGTCCGGTTGATCAGGAAACTGAAAAAGGACAAAAGTATTATTTTATGCTGCTAAACTTTTATCTTGCTTCTAATTCTGCAGCAATGCTTAGCGATCATTTTGGAATGTACTGGGTTACCGCCGAAACTACTACACTTTCTGTTGCACCCTTGATTTACTATTATCGTAATGAAGAAGCATTAGAAGCAATGTGGAAGTATTTATTTTTAGTATCAATTGGTATTGCTTTAGCTTTTGTTGGAATTTTATTTCTTACACTTTCTGCACAGGGAACAAACCTGGATGGCAAACAATTATTTTTCTGGGAATTTATAAGAGGCGCAAAAGATCTAAATCCTATCTGGCTTAAAGCAAGTTTTATATTCATTTTTGTTGGATTAAGTACAAAAATAGGAATTGCGCCTATGCACTCTGGTGATGTTGATGCAACAAGTAATGCACCAAGTCCTATTGCTGCTTTAATGTCTGGTTCTTTAAGATTAACAGCGTTACTTGGATTAATGAGAATATTCCAGATAATAACACCAACTTCATCATTTGAATTTGCAAGAGCAATACTAACTATTGGCGGTTTACTTTCGTTGTTTACAGCTTTTGTGTTTATGTTCAAAGTAAATAATTACAAGCGAATGCTTGCTTACTCAAGCGTAGAACATCTTGGCTTAATTACTTTAGGCATCGCAACCGGAGGAATAGCTTTTATTGGTGCAATGTATCACGCAATATATAATTCATTAACTAAAGTTATATTGTTTTTAAGCGCTGGCAACATTCACAGCAAATTTGGTTCAAGAGAAGTAGATAAAGTTAAATCAGTATTAAATCTTATGCCTAAAACCGGCTGGCTTTTTTTACTTGCATTTTTAGCTATATCTGGCATTCCTCCTTTTGGAATATTTTTTAGTGAGATAAAAATATTTGAAGGTATTTTTATTTCAGATAAACCCTATATTCTTTTTATTGTTTTATCGTTTATGCTTTTCATTTTTATTAATATGGGAAAAATAATTTTCTCTATGCTTTATAAAGTGGAGTCAGAAAATAAAATTAGTGTTGATACAGAAAATTTTAACTTAATACATTTTGCAATTATTTTACTTTTAATATTATTAGTAGCAATTGCAATTACTTCACCAGATATTATTTACCATAACATTTTAAATGTTGCAAAAGATTTTAATATTGGACTATGAATTACATTCAAGTACAAAATAATAATTGCTTTGATATTGCATCTATAACATTTTTAAACTCCGTTGAATTTTGTGATAGAGTTTTAGAAACTCTTTCAGCCGGCAGCAGAATGATCGCGCTTACTCCAATCAATAAAAATGAACCTGAAAAAATAATTGCCGCATTTGCTGATAACCTATCATCATCAATTTATATTATTGGTGGATTATTTGAGAAATCAAAATTGGAGTTTAATAGCTTTGCAAATGAATTTCCGCAAACAAATTATTTTGAATGTGAGCTCTCAGAAAATTTTGGATACACTCCAATAAATCATCCTTGGTTAAGACCTGTACGCAAACAAAAATATATACTTGGCAATAAGCCCTACAATTTCTACAAACTTGATGGTGAAGAAGTTCACGAAGTTGCTGTCGGCCCTATTCATGCAGGTGTAATTGAACCCGGTCATTTTAGATTTCAGTGCCACGGTGAGCTTGTTTATAATCTTGAAATAAATCTTGGATACCAGCACAGAGGTATTGAAAAACTTATACTAAATGCTAATGATAACCAAAGAATAATCTTAGCAGAATCTATTGCCGGTGATACAACAATTGGGCACACTTTTGCTCATTGTAATGCTATCGAAGGATTATCCCGTACACAAACAAGTTTACGCACACAAGTTATTAGAACAATTGCTTCCGAGATTGAAAGAATTGCTATGCATCTAACAGGATTGGCTGGTGTATCAAACGATGTTGGATTTGCATTACCTTCTTCATCCTATGGCAGACTTAGAACACTTGCAATAAATAGTCTTGCACTTTTATGCGGTTCTCGTTTTGGTCGTGGATTATTTGAATATGGCGGTGTAAGATTTGATTTTAATGATGATATAATTTCTGGCATAAAAAATAATTTAGAAATAATTAAAAATGATATTCTGGAAATAAATAATTATTTATTTAGTTCAACCGGAGTATTAACCAGGTTTGAAGATACTGGCTATCTTTCTAACGAGCTTGCTAAAAATATTGGTCTTGTTGGTTTTGCCGCACGTACTTGCGGCATTGATGAAGATACACGAATAAATTTTCCATACAGCGCTTACAGATATAATCCTATATCTATGGTTACACTTGCAACTGGTGATGTGTTTGCAAGAGCTAGAATGCGTGCTTTAGAAATTGATGAATCGCTAAAATATATTTTTGATCAATTAGAAAATCCTGCGGCAGGCGAAATAAAAGTTAAACTTGGTGAAATAAAAAGTAATTCAGGTGTAGTATCCATTGTTGAAGGATGGCGAGGAGAAATTGTTCATATCGCGTTTACTGATACTAATTCAAATTTAACACAATATAAAATTAAAGATCCTTCTTTTAATAATTGGTATGGATTAAGTCTTGCATTAAGAGAAACTGCAATCTCAGATTTTCCGCTTTGTAATAAAAGTTTTGATCTTTCCTATTCAGGACACGATTTATAGAAATTTATGATTAAAGATGCAATAAAAATACGGCTGCTTCAAGGCGATCCAATTATACACGATGTAAGGAATGTAAGTTTTCCTGCACGTTACAGAGGATTACCTAATATTGAAAACAAATCCTGTAAACCTGATTGCAATAAATGTAAAGAAGTTTGCCCAACAAATGCAATTAGTCTTAATCCAGTAAAAATAGATTTAGGGTTATGTGTCTTTTGTCCGCTGTGTGAAGAAAATTGTCCTGAAAAAATTATTCATTTTACAAATGATTTTCATACAGCAGTTGATCAAAAAGAAAAATTACTAATAACATCTGATACAAAATCTATTAAGCCGGAAATCGCTGAAGAAAAGATCAGAAATTATTTTGGCAAATCTCTTAAGCTAAGGCAAGTTTCTGCCGGAGGCTGCAATGGCTGTGAACTTGAATTAAACGCTTTAAGCAATGTTAATTTTGATATGGGACGTTACGGTATTGAGTTTGTTGCTTCACCAAGACACGCAGATGGAATTGTGATTACAGGACCAATAACTAAAAATATGCAATCAGCTTTAGATATTTGTTACGAAGCTGTTCCGAACCCTAAAATAATAATAGTATTTGGTGCTTGCGCAATTAGCGGCGGAATATTTAAAGATTCTGAACAGATAGAAAGAAGTTTTTTAGAAAAAAACAAAATTGATCTATTTATTCCAGGCTGCCCGCCGCATCCAATTACATTTATAAATGGCTTGTTGGATTGGTTAGATAGAAAGTAATAACCCAAAATTATTTCAGAAGAATCATCTTTTGTGATTTTTGAAAATTACCAGCCTGCAATTTGTAAATGTAAATTCCTGAACTTAACTGAACTCCATTAAAATCAACAATATAACTGCCTGCATTTAATTCTTTATTTACTAGTGCAGCAATTTCGTTTCCCAGAATATCATACACTTTTAAATTTACAAACTGAGCACTTGGAATTGTAAAAGTAATTTTAGTATTTGGATTAAAAGGATTTGGATAGTTCTGATATAAAATAAAATCATTAACTATTAAAGTTTTTTCATCAACATTTACAAAAATGCTATCAGTATTATAAAATGTATATGCAACTCCGCCTTTATCAAACCAGGAATGTGATAAAGAACTTTTATTGTAAACATAAGAGTAACCGTTTGATCTTGCAGGATCGTGAACGATTGGATTACCTGCGCTTGTAAAACCTGCAAGCATAACTAAGTGACCGGAATACAATGGCAAACCGATTGACATTACAATCCTGCCATTGTTTGCAAGTACATCGTAAGTATCGCTCCAATTTCTATATCTGGTAACTGCACAATTTAATCCATACTCTGAAGCATTTTGCACTGCTCTTGGCCAGATACCGAACATTCCGAAATAAGTATCGTAATTATCTAATGCAAATTGGTATGGATCAACTTGAATATTGTAACTTTTTATTGCCATTGAAGTTGATGTAGGCGAACAAATATCCGGACCAATTACAGGATCAACCGCGTATTGATAAATAAATTCTGTTGGTATTAATATTTGCGGAGGATTGTCATTTAATATTTGAGTGTAGTTTAAGGAAGTTGTTGTTCGGCTATCACTTACAAAAAAACTTAATTTATCTAATGAAGGTGATTCATTAGAAATACTTTTTCTTCCAAAAATAACTTTAAATTGCCAACTACTTTGATAAGAATTTAGTTTAACATTATCATAATCAATTTCGCCGCCGCCATAAGTTAAAGAACCATAAGTTGACCAGATATTTGCTTTCCAATAACCAACAGTAAGCCACGGCGACCAACTTGTTCCATAAGGAAATCTCATTTGCACTTTAAATGAGCTGCTATCATCAGGTGCAGTTCCATTCCAGCTTGGCAATCCTTCATTAAATGGTTCTAAAGATGATTGCGACTTAAGAATTAAATAACCACTTAATAAACTATCTTCAAGCACAAAGGCTTTTCCATCATTGCTTAGTTTAATACCTGATATTGCCTCAATATTATTAAGCATCGAATCAATTCTCATTTCATAAAATTGATCTGAATAATTTTGCGGGAAAATTAATACTGTGCTAAAAAGAA
>Ga0172368_10001393_pt1 | contig 33265 bp, 30 predicted proteins | sample Lak11m_FD_114540 | JGI IMG/M metagenome (GOLD analysis project Ga0172368, IMG submission 114540) | Freshwater microbial communities from Kabuno Bay, South-Kivu, Congo - kab_022012_11m | ecosystem: Environmental > Aquatic > Freshwater > Lake | place: Democratic Republic of the Congo: South-Kivu...
GCCATGGCACCGACCAGTATGGTGGCGATACGCGCTGCCTTGACCTGCTCTTCTTGTGTGGCATGCTCCTCACGAATGACGCCGACATAGAGATCATGCGCCATGGCGGAAGCGGCGGCCAGCACCAGACCGGCAACCACGGCGACGATGGTGGCAAACGCCACGGCGGCGACGAAAGCCATCATGAAGTTGCCCAGCAGGCTGTCCGGTCCGCCACCGAGCACTTGCGCCAGGAGCGGATTGGCCATGTTACCGCCGGCGTCGATGGCGGCGATGTTGGCCGGACCGACCTTCATAGCCGAACCCATGCCGAGGAACAGCGTCAGCACATAGAAACCGCCGATGATGGCCATCGCCCAGTTCACCGACTTGCGCGCGGCCTGGGCCGTCGGCACGGTAAAGAAACGCATCAGGATATGCGGCATGCCGGCGGTACCGAACACCAGCGCCATGCCCAGGGAAATCTGGTCGAGCGGCACCTTGAGGAACAGGCCGGGCTCGAGGAAGATCTGACCGAGTTCCGCCGGCGAAAGATTCTTCGCCTTGTCGCCGAGCAGGGTAGCGACGCGCTGCTGCACCTTGGGATCGTTGACCACGTTGTCGAGGAAGTCGCCGAGGAATCCATACTGGCTCCACACCAGTATCACCATCACGATCGACGCACACACCAGCAGCACAGCCTTGATGATCTGCACCCAGGTGGTCGCCACCATACCGCCAAACAACACATACATCAGCATCACGATGCCGACGCAGACCACCGAGATTTCATAGTCGATGCCGATCAGGGTCTTGATCAGGACGCCGGCGCCGACCATTTGCGCAGTCAGGTAGAAGGTCGACACGGTAATCGTCGACAGTGCGCCGACGATGCGCACTTTCTTCGGATCGTTGCGATAGGCGAGAATGTCGGCGAGCGTGTATTTGCCAATGTTGCGGCAGGGCTCGGCGATTACCAGCAAGACGGTGATGTAGGCCACCAGCCAGCCCACCGAATACATGAACCCGTCATAGCCATAGAGCGAGATCAAACCGGCGATGCCGAGGAAGGAAGCGGCCGAGAGATAGTCGCCCGCGATGGCCCAACCGTTCTGGAGACCGGATACGCCGCCGCCGGCGGCATAGAAATCCGCCGTGGTCCTGACGCGCTTGGCGGCCAGATAGGTAACGCACATCGTCACGCAGATGATCGTACCGAACACCAGGAAGGTCAGCCATTTCCACTTGTCGGCCACGGCGCCCTGGGCGAAAGCCGGCATCGATACCACCGGCATGAGGCAGGCGATGGCCGCCAGCCAAATCTTGTTTTTCAGACCCATCATGTTATTTCGCTCCAATCCTTTCGGATTCGCGTACCAGTTCTGCCGCCATGGCATCGAAATCCTTGGCCCTGGCGGTGTAATAGAAGGCAATCCCCCAGGCCACGAAAAATTGCGACAAGGCGAACAGGATGCCGATATTCACCACGCCATACACCTTGATCTTGTATATGTCGGTGAAATAGGCCGCGCCAATCGGCAACAGAAAATAATAAAACAGTGAGAAAACCATCAGCCCCGTCAAGAATGCCAGCTTCTTGGTATGCAGGCGCTGAAAACGCGGGTCGTTATCAATTGCAGCCCAATTGATCGATGCTTTTGTCATTGTTACTCCTCGAATATTCTGGCAAACCGGGCTGTCCCAGCATGCCTGACAGGCTAACAGCCCGAACTGACGAAGCACTTACGCTTAACTTGCGTCTGCTTACTCGCCGCCTTGCGCTTGCACCGGATAGGTGACTCCCTGGCGCGGGAAAACTGCCTGTGCCAGTGTACCTTGACCGGACGAATTGGGACACAGCCGGACACTGGCGCGGTGCAGGTCGGCGATCTCGCGCACAATGGCCAGCCCCAGTCCGCTGCCGGTTTCTTCACTGCCGAGCACCCGGTAGAAGCGCTCGAACACAAGTTCGCGATCTTTTTCGGCGATGCCGATGCCATTGTCTTCAACTTCAAGAATGGCAAAAGCTTCGGCGCGCGTGCGCACCGTCACTCTGCCGCCAGCGGGCGTGTATTTAATGGCGTTGAGGACCAGATTGCTGATGAGTTCGTGAAGCAACACCGGACTGCCCTCGATCAGCAAGGGCCAACCGCTATCTTCGAAGCCCAGATCGATGCTCTTGGCCAGGGCGTGCGGCACCGCCTCCTGAGTGACTTCACGCGCCAGACTTTCCAGATCGACCGTGGTGAATGCATGCAATTTCTCGTAGCTCGCCTCGGCGCGCGCCAGCATCAACAATTGGCTGATGAGGTGGGCAGCGCGGTCGGCGCTTTCCGCGATCTGTTGCAGCGAAGCACGCATGAGTTGCGGATCGGTTTCCGTTTGCGCCAGCTCGGTCTGCATTTTCAAGCCGGTCAGCGGCGTGCGCATCTGGTGTGCCGCATCGGCAATGAAACGCTGCTGCGCCTGCAGGTTCTGCTCCAGACGGGCCATCATGTCGTTGAATGCCAGAATCACCGGACGCACCTCTTCCGGTACGCCGTGAATGTTGATCGGCGCCAGGTCGCCCGGATGCCGTTTGCGTATGCGCCGCTGTAACCGGGTCAGGGGCGCGATACCGCGGGTCAAGCCGACATAGACCAGCACCACCACCAACGGAATGATGGCGAACTGGGGCAATATCACTCCCGAAATGATCCGGCTGGCGAGGTTCTCGCGTTTCTTGCGCGTCTCCGCCACCTGCACCACCACCTGTTGCCCTTTCGGCTTCAAGGAAACCAGTTGGTAAGCGACGCGTATCTCTTCGCCGTTGATGTCGTCGTCACGGAAACTTACGCTTTCAGTTCGTATATCGTCCGGTAGAACCGGCCGCGGGATATCCTTGTCGCCGACGATCAGCTCGCCGCTGACGGTGCTGACCTGGTAATAGGTGGTATCGTTTTCGTCGGCACGCAGCAAGGCCCGTGCCGGTGCCGGAAAACTGACGACCACCTTGTTGTCGACCACCTTGACGAGTCGCGCGATGGCGCTGACGTTCTCGGCCAAGGCTTGATCGTAGGGCTGGTTGGCGATCTGGTTGGCCACATGATGCGTCACGGCAATGCTGATGGGCCACAGAAACAGCAATGGCGCCAGCATCCAGTCGAGAATTTCGCCAAAAAGCGAATTGAGCTCGGTGGGCGTACCGAAAATACGCGAACGACTGGAACCCGTTTTCATTCAGGCAACAATTGGCTAGATGGTGGCGGACCCGCTGGCTGTCAACGGCTTGTACCCGGCGTCAGCGCATCGGCTGCGCCGGCGCTCTCGGCGGGCTTTTCGAGACAATAACCGAGGCCCCGGACGGTGGTGATGACGATCCCGCCGGCATCGAGCTTTTTGCGCAAACGATGCACATACACCTCGATGGCGTTGGTGCTGACTTCCTCGCCCCAACTGCAGAGATGGTCGACCAGGTGCTCCTTATTGACCAGTCGCCCGGCGCGCAACAGCAGGATTTCCAGCAAGCCGAGTTCCCGCGCCGACAGATCGACGCTCTGCCCGTCGATTTTCACTTGGCGATTCGCCTGGTCGTAACTCAGGGAGCCGAATTCAATACAGGTCGGCATGCCGGTACCGCGCCGCGTCAAGGCCCGCACACGGGCCTCCAGCTCGGGCAGGGCGAACGGTTTGCTCATGTAATCGTCGGCGCCGGCATCCAGGCCGCGGACGCGGTCTTCGAGGTCATCCTGGGCGGTCAGAATCAGCACCGGCAAGGTTTTCTTGCGGGCACGCAAGCGCCGCAGCACTTCGATTCCGGAAAGTTTGGGCAAGCCCAGATCGAGGATCAGCAAATCGAATTGCTGACTAACCAGCGCCGTATCGGCATCGAGGCCATTACCGACGCAATCGACCGCATAGCCCGCCTTGCGCAGGGAGCGCTGCAGTCCATCCGCGATGATGCGGTCATCTTCAGCCAGCAGAATTCTCATCGGACATGCCTCCCGCGATGCGAAGCGCCATATGCAAATCAGTTTAGCACGGCCGAAAAGCAAAACGCCCCGCAGTGCGGGGCGCTAAGCAGTTGTATGGTGGGTAACGGGAGGGAACCTAGGTTCCCTCCTGTTCCAGTCCAAACATGTAATCGCCTGCGGCGATTACATGTCCATACCGCCCATGCCACCCATGCCGCCCATACCACCCATACCACCCGGCATACCGCCGCCGGCGGGCGCTTTATCTTCCACCAGTTCGGCCACCATGGCTTCGGTCGTCAGCATCAGCGCGGCCACCGAGGCTGCATTCTGCAGGGCGGTGCGCGTTACCTTGGTCGGATCCAGCACGCCCATCGTAACCATGTCGCCATACTCGCCGGTTGCGGCGTTGTAACCGAAGTTACCCTTGCCTTCGAGTACCTTGTTGACCACCACGGAGGGCTCGGCACCGGCATTGGCGACGATCTCGCGCATCGGCTGCTCCAGGGCACGCAGCACAATCTTGATGCCGGCATCCTGGTCGTGGTTCTCGCCCTTGAGGCTGGTCATCGACTGACGAGCGCGCAGGAAAGCCACGCCGCCGCCGGCAACGATGCCTTCCTCGACCGCAGCACGCGTGGCGTGCAATGCGTCTTCGACACGTGCCTTCTTCTCCTTCATTTCGACTTCAGTGGCAGCACCGACCTTGATCAATGCCACACCGCCGGCCAGCTTGGCGACGCGTTCCTGCAATTTTTCCTTGTCGTAATCGCTGGTGGCTTCGTCGATCTGGGTGCGGATCTGTGCCACACGGGCCTTGATGTCGTCTTCCTTGCCTGCGCCGTCGATGATGGTGGTGTTCTCTTTGCCCACCTCAACGCGCTTGGCCTGGCCGAGATCCTTCAGGGTGGCCTTCTCCAGCGTGAGGCCGACTTCCTCGGCGATCACGGTGCCGCCGGTCAGGATGGCGATGTCTTCCAGCATGGCCTTGCGGCGATCACCGAAGCCAGGGGCCTTGACGGCAACGGTCTTAAGGATGCCGCGCAGGTTATTCACAACCAGGGTGGCCAGAGCTTCGCCCTCGACATCCTCGGCAATAATCAGCAGCGGACGGCCGGCCTTGGCGACTTGCTCAAGCAAGGGCAGCAGATCGCGGATGTTGCTGATCTTCTTGTCGAACAGCAGCACGTAGGGATTGTCCAGGATGGCGATTTGCTTGTCCGGATTGTTGATGAAATAGGGCGAGAGGTAACCGCGGTCGAACTGCATGCCCTCGACGACGTCGAGTTCATTGACCAGAGACTTGCCGTCTTCGACCGTGATCACGCCTTCCTTGCCGACCTTGTCCATGGCCTTGGCGATGATTTCGCCGATATCGGCATCGGCATTGGCGGAGATCGAGCCGACCTGGGCGATTTCCTTGTTGGTCGAGCAGGGCTTCGACAGCTTCTTGAGTTGGTCGATGGTGGCGGCGACAGCCTTGTCGATGCCGCGCTTCAGATCCATCGGGTTCATGCCGGCGGCGACAAACTTCATGCCTTCGCGGACGATCGACTGGGCCAGCACGGTCGCAGTGGTAGTGCCGTCACCGGCGATGTCGGAGGTCTTGGAAGCGACTTCCTTGACCATTTGCGCACCCATGTTCTCGAACTTGTCCTTCAGTTCGATTTCCTTGGCAACGGAAACACCGTCCTTGGTCACGGTCGGGGCGCCATACGAGCGATCCAGAACCACATTGCGGCCCTTCGGGCCGAGGGTCACCTTGACAGCGTCGGCGAGGATATTGACCCCGGCCACCATACGATGACGGGCGGAATCACCAAATTTGACTTCTTTAGCAGCCATTCTCTATATCTCCTTGATCTATCTATTAAGACTTAGGCTTCAACAACGCCCATGATGTCTTCCTCGCGCATCACCAGCAGCTCATTGCCATCAACTTTGACGGTCTGGCCGGAATACTTGCCGAATAGGACGCGGTCACCCACTTTGACGGCCAAGGGACGAACCTTGCCATCTTCGAGAATTTTGCCGTTGCCGATGGCGAGAACCTCACCCTGGTCGGGCTTTTCCGCAGCGGTATCGGGGATTACGATGCCAGAGGCCGTCTTGCGCTCTTCTTCGAGGCGCTTGACGAGGACTCGGTCATGTAAGGGACGGATTTTCATACACTTTTCTCCTATTGACGACTTTGTTGGGTGGCGGCAGCACCGCCTTCAGTTGATCGACGGAGGCATGAGATCAGCACTCACTAGCACTCAGCGTCGGCGAGTGCTAATAATAAGGGCGGGGTAGGAATAATTCAAGAGCCAAACGTATAAATTGTTGTCGGCAGAAAGTGTTTTCTGGAGATTTGTCAAAATCTGTGCCCTTGCCGGCAAATAATAATTGCCCGATTTTTACCGTGTTTCAGGCTCCGGACAGTTTGGCAAACGTAGGCAAGCCACTCATTCGACCCGTGCGTCGGCACGAAATTGCATAAGTCGCGGGCCGGATTTTCCAAGCGCGACGCCCGCCGCATTCCGCAGGACCGGCGACACAGTGTATATTCGCAGCCTAATGGACTACCCGGCGTCGAGCGCGCCAGGGTTAAGGCTAGAGAACTGCGCCCTTGCGGAACATGGGTCGCACACCGGTGGCAAGACCATCGGGAATCGTAAATTCAAACTCGGAGAACTCGTCATGTCGACTACCAGCCCGCAAATTTCCGGTCGAACCAAGAAGCAGGACCAATCCATCAATCAGCTGATGCAATGGGGAGATCACCTCTCGGTTGGCCATCCCGATATCGACGCCCAGCACAAGGAAATATACGAATTCGGAGCGGAGATTTACCAAAGTTGGCGCAATGGCGTGCGACTAGGCGAGCTGCGCGTGGCCACCGACAAGTTGTTGAAGCTGCTGCGCGCCCACTTTGTGTATGAGGAACGGCTCCTTGCGGGGATCGGCTACAGCGATCTCAAGCAACATGTGGCAGAACATCGGAGCATGCTCAAGGAATTGCAGGACATGCGCGACCACTTCGAAACCCTTAGTGATGATGATGATTCCCCGGGGGGTTCGGTGTTGTCGCCGAACTGGTCAGTCATGCGGTTTATTCTGGGCTTTTCCCTCGGGCATGTGATGACCAGCGACATGAACTACAGCCAACCCCTCATCGCCAGCGGTCACTCCGCAAAGACCGCGGCGTGAGGTGCCCGGTCGACCTTGCGCTGCCCGCATCCGCGATCCGGCCCCAAGCTTTCCCGGCGCTTGGGCGGATGCAGTAACGCATCATCCGTGACCGTGCCGGTTCGCAACTGACCGGCCGTCGCCTCTCGGCAACCGATCAGGCGGTGGTATTAATGATCGTGCCCGTGGTTGCGGTCTGGGTGTTCGCCGCCGAGGAAAACTTGTCCTGGCCGGCAGTCGACTGGTCAAGCAATGACTGGGTGAGCGATGAACTTGCCGTTGGCCGGTTCAGCGCCTGGTCGATCACATAGGTCAACTGCGATTGGGCGCTGGCGCCCGCTGTCAATGCCGAAAGACCTTGCCTGGTCCGGACTGCATACGATTGGGCCTGATCCGCCTGGACGCCGAGGTTTCTGGCTTTCTCCTGCGCACGATCCGCCTCGCTTTTGGCGGCCGATGCCTGCTGCTGCAAAAGACGCGCCGTCTGTTCCGCTTGGTCGGCATTGCGCTTCGCCTGCTGCAGCTTAAGTTGCTGCCAGCCGAATTGCGTTACCGAGCCCAAGCCCGAGGTGGACGAATCGATTGCCATCTAGGATTTCCAGACTGCCCTGACCGAGGAAAGCATAGTCCCTTTGTCCCGTCTCTTCAAGCCAAGTTCATGGTAGCCGGCCTGAAGCGATCATGCGTGTCATGAGCTGGGTTGCCGGTATCCAAATGAGACGATCATCGATCGAGGTATTGCTGACAAAAGTCGCGTCTCCGTCGGCGTTTTCGGCCTCATCCGTGCCCGCCGCCGCGTAACTGATCTGGCTTCCTTGCAAGGAATATGCACCCACAGGCGACTTGCCGTGCGAAACCACGACCGCGAGTACGGTCCCGGCAGTATTCAGGGCGGTTCCGCCCGCAGCCACCAAAATATTGATGCTGCCGGGGGTACACAGAGCGAAGGCTGCGGAAGCGGGTGGGGTAGTCGGCAAACTGCCGGTGCAACCGAAGAGCTGCGTTGAATCGAGGCCCCGCCCGAAGGTGGTGCTCACTTGGTAGGTATACCGGTTACCCCAGGCATCAGTCTCAAGCAAGCCCAGCGTCGCCCAAGGCAATACGCCGCCCACCGAGTCCGCGAGCGCGTCGCCGTTGCTTGCGGTGGTCTTGCAGGCTGCCGCGCCAGCCGCACCATACTTGGCCACGCCATCAACCGCCGCGGAAGAGGCCGAAGTGCAATTGCAGGAGAGGGATGCTCCGCTACCGGTGGTCGCTTCGACACCGGCATTCGTTGCACCGCTGGCGATGGTGGGATCTGCAGGGCACGGTAGACGGCCATTGATCACGGCGAAACCGATCAGGGCTTCGCGGATATCCGCCAACGACTTGTCCGTGGCTTTCGTTGAATCGATATCACGCTGTGTGCTCAGAGGTACCAGCAGCCCGCCCAGCAGCAAGCTGACGATCACCAGCACCACCGTCAGTTCCATGATGGTGAAGCCCTTGTCCGAAGCACCCGGACGATACAAGCGATTCTTCATTGACTGCGCAAGAGAATGTTGCTGATCGAAATATCCTGATTATCCGCCGTCGAGGTGCCGCGCGCGGTGGTAAAACCGATATAAATATTCGCCAGGGCCGGACCGTTGACGTCATTGATCACGACGCCGTCCTGCTCGATGGTGGGTGTGCGCGAGGGGCACAGGAAAGACAAATCGCGCGAAAGATTCTGGAAGTCGGTCTCGGAACAAACCGACGCTACGGGAAACAGGTTATCCATGTACGCCTTGAGGGTGACGGTCGCCTGCTTGGCAGAGGCGCTATAGCTTCGGCTCAGATCGAGGCGGACATGAATGACGCTGGGGGAGGCCGGTATCGAGCCGCCCGCCGGAAAATAGGGCGATCTGACCGTGGAAAAGCCCGAGGGCGCAAACGTGGCGTTGGTGAAACTGGCGCCGGGATTGCTGGCTAACGCGTAGGTGAATTGGGTAGCGCTGATCACCTCCTTGACTAGGAAGGTGCCGTTGTATCCGGTGGGGTAAATCCCGGAAATACTCAACCTTTCACCGTTGGACGGGTCTGATGCCCATCCTCCAGATGTCTGGGCAAAGGTGAATGTATTCGGCGTTACTGCGGTGATGGTGTATGACCCGGCGCTAGAGATTGTGGGCGCAAGGCCGGAGATCGTTACCGTCTCGCCGACCAGATGGGTGTGGTCGGACGCCGTAGTGACGGTGGTCGTTCCCAATGCCAGCGACCAAGCCGCGCTGGCGACCTGATCGCCGTTTGGAGAAACCACGCCGGTCAGATTCTGGGTCACGGTAAAGCTGGTTGCATCGGGCACCGAGGCGATCGTATAAGTACCCGAGTAGATCGCTGGAGAGGTCCCGGCGATAGTGACGGTCTGGCCTGTCACATAGTCGTGCACCGAAGCCGTGGTAATAGTCGTCGTGTTGGTTGCGGCAACCCAGTTTGCCGCCGTGATCTGGCGCCCCAGTCCGTGGCTTGTCCCGGTGGTCACCGTCACCGTCCCGGCAGACCACGCGGCACTGACGACGTCATTGGTCGCGGTGACAAAGCCGGCCACGGAGGACGTTGACGGGCAGCTAGCGCCCAAGGCATAAGTGAATCGCGTCGCGCTGGCAACGCTGGCGATCTGGAAGGTGCCGTTGTATCCGACCGGCGTGATGCCGGAGATATTCACGAACTGATTGGCGGCGAAGCCGTGATTGGTCACGGTGTTGACCGTCACGGTGCCCGAACTGCACGAGACCCCCGCGGCAGTTGTCTTGGCGGTGCGGCTGGCCGTGGTGCCATAGGTGTATGCACCGGGATTCGAGGCAAGCGCGTAGGTGAAATGATTGCTGTCGGTGACCGTCACCGCAACCGGGGTCGAGGACGCCGGATCGTAACCCGTGGATGTCACATCCGCGATCAGAACGTATTGGCCGGTGCTGAACCCATGCGGTGCCGAGGTCGTCGCCGTGACCGTGCCGCCGGCCCAACTTGCCGCGCTCAGGGTGGCAATCGGGGTGGCCGAAGCGGTCGTGACGGACAAGCCGTAAGGATTGAGCGGTTCGGCGCCGCTGCCGAGTATGCCTCTGTAATGGGTGTTGTCGTCATTGCCGCTGACGGTGCCCGTCGGACTGTTGTCGCCCGCGGAACCCCAGTAGAGAAAGGCGAAATGATCCCCGCTGTAGTCGTTACGGTTGGCTGTGACGGCCGTGTCGAACTCGACACCGATTTTGGGCGGCTTGATGCCGGCAGAGGTGCCGCCGGTCGGCCTGCCCGCATAGCCGAGCCGGGAGTTGGTGGTGGAACCGCACATGTAGGGCGCTGTGCTGGCAATATTGTTGGTGGCGGCATCGGCCAGCGCCACCGTGAATCCCTGTCCCGCAGTCACCGCCACGAAGCTGAAATACAGCCGCAAAAATGTGCCCAAAGCAAATGGCGTTTGATACCAGACGCAACCGGAACGCGCCTGCGTACTCGAAGCGAACACGCTGCCCAGACCGATGGCACTGCCGCTGACGGCGACCACCGGATTCGATGCGGTTGGCAAAATCACGCCACCCGCGAATCCTGCAATATCCAGTGCTGATGAAAGGAAGGTGCCGGGGAACAGGCAGGTGCCGACATCTGCACTCGGTGTCGCGGCGCTGAACGAGGTATTTCCGGAAAAAGTCGTTCCCGCAGGAACCGTCGCGATGTCGTTGTTGAGAATGTCCAGCCCGCTGCCAACTTCGAAATATTTACCGAGATAATCGCTGGAGGCCGCTTTGTGTGCCGACAGCCGCGGCTGCCCGGCGGCAGCGTAACCATTCGCCGTATCGCTGCGGCCGGGAAACATCAGCGCACCGCGGCAGTTCGATGTCGCGCCGGACATGGTCAGGCAGGGAGAAGCCAGGCTGGGGCAAGTGACCAGACGATACTGCTCGGCCCAGTTGTTGTAGAAAGCGCTGTAGTTGATCTTGGCCGATGTGTAGTTGTCGTAAAGCGGGGTGGCCTGCAAGTCGGTGGCCGTGGCCGGCAGGCGGCCGATCTGCTTGCCGAATTGCGTGAAGCCGGCAGTCAATGGCTGGCTGGTGTTGGTACTGTTGAGCAAGTCGTCCTGAATCTTCTTTTCCAGCGCCGCCTGGATGATGTCGGTCAAGGTGTTGATCTGGCCGGGCGGTGTTGCGGTCAGCGCGTTGCTGAAATCGGTGCGCTTGACCACCTTGTCGAAAATCTCCCGGGGCGTGATAAACGCAACCTGGTCATTGTTGGTGATATTGTCATTGGCATCCTTGACGACGCCGGGGACAATCGCAATCGCCGTGCTGACGGCAAACGCATTCAGCGTGTAGCCGCCATCGAGATAGGCTGCGATCTCGCTGGGGTCGGCCTTGCAGGCTTCGCTGCCGAAAACCGTGCGGCTTTGTCCCGACAAAGGCGGGCCGGGCGCAAAAATCACCGCAACCGCGCCGCCATCCCCTTGCTCGGGAGCAACCGAGGTTCCCGAAATACTGAACTGGCCCTGAGTATCCCAATTCATCACCGTCGGATCGGGCGGCGGTGTCAGGTAAGCCATCTGATCGTTCTTGAACGTGCCCGAAACCGCGTACCAGAGGCAGTTGCCGTCGGCGTCGCGCAAGTCGGGAAGACCGAGCGTCTTGTAGGGCAGGAGACCGACCGCGGCAATGCCGGCGTTGGCACAGTTATACGTAGCCACGCCATTTCCCGTCTGATCGGGACAGGGTAGATAACCCAATACATCGTCGGGGTGACTCGGATCATCGCGATACGTCAGGGCATAGCCAATCAAGGCTTGCTTGGCCAAAGTCAGCGCCTTGAAGGTCTCGTCGCCGCGCGCAAACTTGCGCGTGACAAATTCCAGCTGACTGGTGACCGCAAACAGGGAACCCATCACCGCAAGCACCAGCATGATCAGCAAAGCGACGCCTTGCTGGTGGCGCTTTCCCGTTCTGGTTTTAGCGGCGCGGCTTGACTGCATCACCACGATTGACCTGTAGCCGCCCCCCCGCCAATCCGTTGCTGAGCTCTTGCGTCGCGCGGTTCAGTCTTTCGCCGACGCGCAGCGAAGCCGGACTTTCTTCGCCGATACTGATGTCGATCCGATCGACCTGTCGTGGCGATGGACGCACCGCAACGCCACTGGCGTTGACGCCCTCCTGCTGCGGACGCCCGTTGACCCATACCGTCGTCTTGCCGCCGCTACGCCGCACCATGCCATTGACATGAACGCTGGCAACTTCGATGGTTTCCTGGGTTTTTTCCTGGATGTTGAGTTGACGCTGCCGTTCCAGCTGGGCTCGACGCTCGGGGGTCAGAAACAGGCGGCCGAGCTGCGCAGCCTGAACCAGCGCCGGCAACAGGCAAAGAGACAACACTGCCATGCGTCGGGCAGCGCCACGGCGCAAAGCTAACCATGCAACCACCCGGCTGGCGCACCTCATGGCTGGACGAAACTCCTTTCGCGTATCGTAATCCAGTCGATCGAACAATCCGCCACCAGTTGCGCAGTGCTGCCCAGCGCCGTTTGTCGCACCACATTGCAACTTTTCACGCTGGTGTATGCGCGTATGTTGTCATGCAGATCGGTGAGAAAGTTGAGCAGGTCCTCCTCGTGCAACAACTGCATCTGCAGCCGCATGCTGCTGGACATGAAATCGTAGCCGCTGCTGTTGGGTTCAAGCACTTTTTGCGGCTGCAATTCATACTGCACGTCGAGCAGCTTGCGGTTGGTCTTGATCTTGCGAATCTGTTCCACCCAATCCAGGCGCTTTTCTCCGCCAATGTAGCCGCGCGCTTCAATACTCTGATAGCGCCCGAATTTCTCGCGTAATTCCTGTTCTTCGTTCTGCGCATTGGCAAGCTTGCCCTGGATTTCGGCGCGCTTGGCGAGCGCCTGCTTGTCCTCTTTCTGCGCCGCGGTATGCAAGCCGATCGAGGCATATACCGCCGCGGCCCCCAGCAGCGACATGAGCACAATGAACAACAGGTTCCAGCGGATGTGCCGCAGGATTTGTTTGAATGAGTTCATGACAAATTCACGGGTGCGGCAGGGCAATTCATCATAGCTTTTGCGACAGGCGCAGGACGAATTTGGGAGGTTCGACGACAGCTACGCTGTCGTCGGTGCTTCTCAAGGACTTGGTCGATTCGACGTCGAATGGCAATTTGAGAATGCGTGCCTGCACTTTGCCATCCTTGGTCAGACTGGCGCTGAAAATCTCAATAATGGTCTTGAGTGTTCGCTCGTCGTTCTTGAGGGTTACCGGCAACTGGGCGTAGATATCGACGACCACGAACAGGTCGCCCTTGCCGCTGCCAACTGCCGGAAGCGGCGATTTCCCCGGAACGCCGGCACTGGCCCCCCCCCCTTCCGCATCGCGCGATACTTTCCAGTCAAGACGGTTCAGCTCCACTCGCGCCGATTGCTGCAACGCCTCGCTGATGCGCTGGTACATGGGATCCAGGGTGGCCGAACGCTTCACCAGATTGTCATAGCCGTCAATCAGGGCGCGCAGGGCACTGCTGCTGAAGGGCATCTGCGGCAGGTTCTTGAGTTCCGCTTCGTAGCGCTGGCCGATGGCCTGGGTCTGCTGCTTCACCTCGTTGGTGTTTTCGCCGAGCTGGAAGGTATGAATCAGCTGCCTTCCCGAAAAAATTATGCAGGACAAAAAAATCACCAGGGACATGCTGTTAAGCACGAGCTTGGTTTGCCACATGCGGAACAGGCGCCGTTCGCTGGCTTGTGCAAACTGCTGAGATGGCGTCTTGCGCGCCACCAGGTGCATAAACAGCGCCTCGCTGCGTGAGTCCTGCGGCATGGTTTTGAGCTTGAGGCGGTGCCCTTCGGCGACGAGGTCGATGAATTCGAAGTGCAATTCGTTGGAATCCGGGCATCGGGCGCGGAAATTCTGCATCTGGGAAGGATGCGTCAAAACCAGGGCCGGCAAGACTGCGCCGCGCTCTATCAGTCGCTGCCCAATCAGATATTGATGTATGCGTGTGGATTCCAGCGCACAAGCATCGGCGATCTCATCCGCGGAATCGTTGAGCATGGGCGTCAGCCGCGAGAATCTCAGCTTGCCGTGCTCAAAGAAGGACTGGCGCAAACCGCCGCGCGAAAGAGAAATCAGCAGGAACCGGTCGGACTCCCTGGGCGTCTTGCTGGAGAGCAAACCCACCAGGGTATTGGCAATCAGCGACACCGAATACACGCCGGTGAGCTGGCATTCGGCGGTGCGCAGGGCCTGCAGCCAGGACTCGAAGAAATCCGGACGTGTCAGCGCATAGAAAAGTATCTTGTCGTCGCGCCGGCCTTCGGTTTCCCGTCCCAGGGTGAAGGCCATGCTCAGCGAGGTTCCGAAGAAATACTGATCGACCTTGCGCTTCAGCAGCGCGCTCCGGTCGCTGCCTTGCACATGCGGAATTACATCCGTCTGGAAGCCTTCCTCGACCACCTCGGCCAACAGGTAGAACAGACTCTTCTTGTGTTCCGGCAGGTAGGCGGCGAAGGCTTCCTGACCCTTGCTGTCCAGCGCGAAGCTGCCCTCGGAATACAAATTGCCGTCCTGCCAGCGATAGGCCGACAGCATGTTGGCATCAAGGAACAGGAGGCGACGCTGTGGCATCAACAGTTCTCGCGCTTACATCTTGAGTTTGGAAATGATGTCGTAAATCGGTCCAAGCACGGCAATCATCACCCAGCCCAGAATCAGGCCAACGATCATGGTCATGGCCGGTTCGATCATGGTCTGCACCTTTTCGATCGACTCCTTGACGTCGCGATTGTAGAAATAACTGACGTTGATCAGCGCCTTATCCAGCCCGCCCGTGTTTTCGCCGACGCGCAGCATGCGCACCACCAGCGGCGGAAATAGGTTGATGCTCTGGAATGCGGCAGTCACGTTCTGCCCGTCGGCAATCAGTTGCCCGGCACGCTGCAAACCTTCCTTGATGACCATGTTGCCGACCACGTTCTCGGTGGTCTTGATGGCGTCGATGATGGAAATGCCCGAAGCGTAAAGCATGGCGAAAATCCCCGAAAAACGCGACAGGATGATCTTGCGCAAGATCTCGCCGATATAGGGAATCTTGAGTTTGAAGGCATCGAAGCGGTAGCGCGCCACCGAGTTCGATTTCACGGCGACGGTGGAAGCCACGGCCAGAATGATGGGGGTGATGATGATCAGGTACCAGTAATTGACGAAGAAATCCGAAGTCGCCATCAACACCTGGGTTTGCAACGGCAGTTCCTGTCCCATGTTCTTGATGAAGCCGGCCATCTTCGGCACCAGATAAATCATCATGAAGAAGGTCACCCCCACTACCACGAAGCCCAGAAACGCCGGATACATGATGAGCTTCTTGGTTTGCGAGGCAAGCTCGTCCTGCCACTTGAGCGAATCGACCAGGCTTTGCAGCACGCCGGGCAGGTTGCCGGTGTCCTCGCCGGCGCGGATCAGGCTGATGAAGACCTCGTCGAAAGTGCGCGGATGCTCGAGCATGGCCTGCGACAGCGTTTTGCCGCCCTCGATGCTCTCGATCATGCCGGCCAGCACCTGCCTGAATTGCGGATGGGTGATGCTGTCGCGCAAGTCGGTCAGTCCTTCCAGGATCGGCACGCCGGAGCGCGTGAGTTGCTCCAGATGGAAGCAGAAGTTGATCAGCTCGGGACGAGGGATCTTGGCACTATGCAGCACGCCGCCCTGCTTGACCGGATCGCCCTTGATGAAATCGAGGTCGATGCGTTTCAGGCGCATTTCCAGGTCGATCAGGTTGGCCGCTTCCATCTGGCCCATGACCGTTCGCCCCTCCGGATTCATCGCCTTGTAGGCGAACAGCATTACATGCGCTCCGTCAGGTCGACCACCCGCACCACTTCCTCGAGCGAGGTCGTGCCGTCGCGCACGCGCCGCAGGCCATCTTCGGCGAGCGGACGAAAACCCTTGGCCAGCGCGGCATTGCGAATTTCCCTCACGGTCGCGCGGCGGGCGATCAGTTCGTCGATGTCGCTGTCGAGGCGCAACAGCTCCATGATGGCGACCCGGCCGCGATAACCTTGATAGCCGCAGGCTTCGCAGCCGGCAGCGCGATAAACGGTGGGCGGCGGCGATGCATTTTCGTCTCCCAGCAGCCGGCATTCGCTGGGCTCGGCGGGATAGGGGCGACGGCAGTTGGTGCAGAGACGGCGCAGCAGACGCTGGGCGATCACGCCGATGATATTGCCCGCCATGATGTCCGGCAGGATACCGATATCCATCAAGCGGGGAAAGACGCCGATCGCGGAGTTGGTGTGCAGCGTCGAGAATACCTGGTGACCGGTCATAGCGGCGCGGAAGGCCATTTCGGCCGTTTCCGCATCGCGGATTTCGCCGACCAGGATCACGTCGGGGTCCTGCCGCATCATCGAGCGAATGCCGTTGGCGAAGTCCAGCTTGGCGGCTTCCGCCACCGAAGTCTGGCGGATCATGGCCATCGGGTACTCGACCGGATCTTCCAGGGTCATCACATTGACGCTTTCCTCGTTCATGTGATTGAGCACCGAATACAGCGTGGTGGTCTTGCCGCTGCCCGTGGGGCCGGTGACCAGGATGATGCCCTCGGGTCGGGCAATCATCTTCTTGAGCATCTCCAGATGATGATCGTCCAGGCCAAGGCCGTCGATCGACACGATGCCCTTTTCCCGGTCGAGAATCCGCAGCACCACGTTTTCGCCGTGAATGGTCGGCTGCGCGGCAACGCGGAAGTCCACCGCCCGCCCGCTGATGTTGATCGAAATCCGGCCGTCCTGCGGTGCGCGCGTTTCGGCGATGTTCATGCCGCCCATCACCTTGAGACGCACGGTCATGGCTGGCCAGTAGGATTTATGCAGTGCGCGGATCTGCCTGAGGATGCCGTCGATGCGGTAGCGAATCCGCAGAAAGGTGGCTTCCGGTTCGAAATGGATGTCCGAAACATCACGCTTGACGGCATCGGTCAGCAGTGCATCCACCAAGCGCACCACCGGCTGGCTGTATTCATCGACCGAGGCGGCAATGCTGCGGTAATCGATCTCGCCAGTCTCGATTTCGTTGAGGATGCCGTCGATCGAGAGTTCGTGGCCGTAATACTGATCGATGGCCCGGGCGATTTCCGATTCGCCGGCCAGCAGCGTTTCGATCAGCAACTCGCGCGAAGTCAGCGACCGCAGCCGGTCCAGCGCGATGATGTCGTTGAGATCGGCGACTGCGATGGTCAGGCGATTCTGCTCGGTGTCGTAGGCCAGCGGCAGCAGTTTGTGACGCTTGGCGAGTTCGTGGGAAACCAGGCGCAAAGCGGCCGGATCGATGATGGCATTGGAAAGATCGATCGCCTTCTTGCCGAGCGACTCGCCCAGCGCATCGCGCAATGTGGTCTCGGAAACGAATCCCAGGCTGACCAGCAGCTTGCCGATCGGCTGGTTCGACTTCATCTGCTCCAGCAAGGCGATGCGTAGCTGGTCTTCGCTGATCACGCCCTGCGCAATCAGTAGCTGGCCGATCGGCTGCCTGGAAGGAGTCGGTGAATTCATACTGCCGCTATTCTCCGGCATCGGGAGGATGCTGGCAACAGCAAGATAATGCTGAACAAGACCGGAACTACGGTTGCAGTTCCTTGAGCCGCGTAACGACCTGATCCCTGTCGAAGCTTGCCGGGCGGCTGGCCGCAGCAGCCAGGGCTAGATTGTAGTATTGCAAGGCAAGTTTGAACTGGTTCAGATGATCCAGGCTGACCGCCAGATTGAAGAGGGTGTCGGGATTCTCGGGTTCGCCCCGGTAGGCCCTGAAGTAAGCCGCCTGCGCTTCGTTCCAGCGGCTCTGACTGGCATACAGCGTGCCCAGGGCAAAATTGATGGCCGGCAGGTCGGGCTGGGCGGCGAGCATCGAATTCAGGCGGGTCTCGGCCTGAAGCGGGTCGCTCTGACCTCTCAATCCGATCAGCCCGGCTTGTGCCAGAGCATCCTTGGGATCGGCTTCGATCGCCCGCACGTAATACTCCTCGGCAGCGCCCGGCTGGCGCTGCCGCAAACTGATGGCCGCCATGCCATGCAAGGCATCCCGGTTGTTCGGGTCGCTATTCAATACCTGCAGGTATTCGCTTCGGGCAAGATCGAAATTGCCGGCCTGATAGGCGGCGTAAGCATTGGTCAACGACGGATTGAGGATGACCTTGGCGGTCGTCACGCGTATCGGGCTGTTCGACTCTTCGTCGGCAGGTGCAACGGCGGGGGCAGGACGCACCGGCGCAACGGCTGTCACCGGAGCCGCTGCAGCATCCGGCTTGGCCGTGGACGCCACAGCACTGGCCGGAGGTGTGTTCGCCGGCGGCGGCGCTGCGGCTCGCGGCGGTGGCGGCGGCACCCGAACGATGGGCGGGCTGCCCAAACCAAGCGTACCCGCAGGCTGAAGTTGCAGCCAGAAATACACGCCGATGCCCGCCACGGCGACCAGGGTCAGCAACCCAAGCGCCAGCGCCTTGCGCCGGCTGGACGGTGCAGAACGTCCCTGTTTGGCGTCAAACAGGTTTTGCGCAGCCATGCGATCGCTTGCTTCGGCCTTCTGGGCCGGCGGAGCGGTGACCGCCTTGCTTGCCGGCGGGCTCGCCGGGGAAACAGGTGGCAACGTTTCCGCCTGTTGCGATTTCGCCGGTTTCCTGTCCTTGCCCGGCTGTTTGGCCGTCGCGGCATGGGCGATGAACTCCTCGTCCAGCACCCCCAGGTGGGGCGGCAACTCTGGCAAGCTCGGCGGAACGGCGGCAGCAGCAGGAGGTGGTGGATCGTTGGTCATCAACGGCGACAGTTCCAGCGAGAACGACGGCGCCGCCGGAGGCGCTGCTTCTGCGGCTGGCGATTTGGCACCGTCTTCGCCATCGCCGGTCTGATTCTGGCGCTTGGCCTGTTCCGCCTTGTTCAGCGCATCCATCAGCAGGCTCACTGCGGGCTGCCTCCGAAGCTGAATTCCTGACGCTGCGGACCGTGTTCGCCCTTGAAGAAATTCCGATCCGGCAATTTATCCCGATATTCACGATAGTCCACGTTCAGGCTCGCTTCGCGGACCACGACCGGGCGCAGGAACACGACCAGTTCGGTTTTCGAGCGCTTGTCGTCGCGATTGACGAACAAATTGCCCAGCACCGGAACATTCCACACTCCCGGGATGACCGTCTCTGTGTTGCCTAGGCTGTCCTCCATCAGGCCGCCCATAACGGCGATATTGCCGTCGCCGATGCGGATCACCGATTCCATCTCGCGCGTGCGGATCACGGGAATCTGGCTCGACACACCGGCTTTCGCCAGATCGGGATTGGGGTCATTGACGTAGGACACGATGCGCGAGACGCTGGGACGGATGTTCAGCAACACCGTATCGTTTTCGCTGATTTGCGGTGTGACGTTCATGACGAAACCGACCGGCACCGTGTTCAAGGTCGTGGTGTAGGTCGTCACCGAGGCGGTCTGGTTTGTTGTGGTATCCGCCTTGATCGTGAAATAGACGCTGTTGTCGATCACCTTGAGCACCGCCGTCTGATTGTTGATCACGGAAAGCTTGGGGCTCGACAGCACCTTGACCGTGCCGAAGGTCTCGAGCAGCTTGATCGATCCGCTGAAGATGCCGAGGCCCTTGACGCTGACGCTGTTCGCATTCGTTTCGCTGCCGACGGTGCTGATTTCGATGCCCGAAAGCGGTTGCACCGGCCCCTTTTGCAACAGCTTCATGCCCGATCCGCCAATCGGCAGCATGCTCCAGTTGATGCCCTGCTGATAGTCATTGCTCAACAACACTTCGGCAATCGTGGCTTCAATCAGGACCTGGCGGGTCGCCCGATGCAACACCTGGTCGAGGAATTCCTGAATTTTTTCATGCTGACGGCCGGTCGCACGCACGATCAGGACACTGCTCTCGGGATTGATGATCACCGAAGCCGCCTCGCGGAACGTGGTGCGACGCACGACCGTGCTTCCCTCCTGTTGCAGGGCGGCCGGATTGGGACTGGCGGCAATGTTCGGCGGTGTGGTTGCGGCGCCCTTGCCGGCCGGCTTGGCCTGCTGGGCGCCAGTACCGGTAGTGGTTTGCTGGTCAGTGTGTTCGACCACCGTTTCACTCGATCCTTCGGGAAGAATCTTGTCGGTTTCGCGCAGGATATCCTTGAGGTTCTTCTCCAGGGTCTCCCAGAAGCGGTTCTTGGCGGCATTGTCGATCTTGGTCAATGAACTGTTGCCACTGCCTCCGCTACCCGCGCCGCCCGCCGAGGCGATTTGCGTCGTGACGGTGGTGTTGCCACTGGTATCACGCGTCATGTTCACATAATCGATTTTGTAGGTGCGCAAAAACGGCGAGTCGGGCATTACGGTGAGGTTCGGGCCGTCGAATTCCCAGCGCATGTCGACCTGCTTGCTGATTCTAGCGAGCAGTTGCTGCAAAGTCTGGTCAATGGCATTCAGCGTGACCACCCCTTGTATGCCCGGGTGAATATCGACATTGATCTTGGCATCACGGGCCAAGGCAAACAGAAGTTCGTTCACCTTGACTTCATTGACCACGACGCTGAAAGTTTCATTCTTTACCGCCGGTTTGGGCTTGGGCAGGGAGACGGATTGCTGCACCGGCTGAGGAATATTGCGCGAAGCCGCCGGTGGCAGGTTTTCCGTATGCAAATGTCCTGCAGAAGGCGGCTGAACGGGCACATTGCTGCATCCCGCAATCGAAAGCACTGCTAGGAATGCTCCGCAAGCAATAGATGATGGTCGTACGATCATGACGGAATCGGACACGTCCCCACGTCCCTTATGGTCTCCCTGGTCTTCCGTAGTCCCGCATAGTCCGGCTTGGCAATTTTATCGATAATAGCACGTAAGGCCTTGTTTTACGGGTGGCAGACGGTAGGAATCAATCACCGGACGGCGATCAGCGCAGGTGTTTCACCAGACGCGGGTACGGAGAGAGCGCACGAAACGACGCCGGCAATTGCTGAATTGCAGCGAGCGCGGCATCGCGGGACACGTAGTCACCATAGATGACGCCGACACGCTGCACGCCCTTGAAACTGGTGACATAAATACGCAATTGATCGACCCCGATTTGTTCCGCGGCACGCGCCACGAAGCTCTCGATGGCATTCACCTGGTTGATGTCGGAACCGACCAGCTGGATAAACCAGTGATCGTTGGCGGCGCTTTTCAGCCAGAGCTGTCCCGCCGCATAGCGGGCACGGCTTTGCTCTTCTAGTTTGGCAACGGGATCCGCGCTTTGCTCCGGCACTGCGCCGGCCGGCTTGACGGGCAGCGCGGCGGGGGATGTGGCGGGCGACTTGACCGCGGCCACCGGGCTGGCCGGCTTGGCAGGGGAATTGAGAACGGTCGCAGGGGCGCGCGGAGCCTGGGGTGTCGTGCCAACCGGCGCCGGCGGCGCGGCAACCTCTGGGAGCGACGGTGATGCAGTGCCTGGCTTTTCGGGCGTACGTGGATCACTGCCTCGCAAGGCAAACAGGAGGACGCCCACAATTGCCAGGAATGCCGCAGCCAGCCCGGCCCAGAGCCGCCAGCGTTTCGGACGGAAGTCGCCGAACTCAGCGTCGCGAATGGCGGCACGAATATGCTTGGGCGTGATCTGATGGGTGTTCTCGGCGAATGCGGCCAGTAAAGACTTGTCGGCGATGATGTTGATGCGCCGCGTAAGTCCCATCGAAGCGCCAGTGACCAGCCGCACCGCGGCAGCGTTGAAAATCTTCGGGCCATGGTACCCGGCAGCACGCATGCGGAAATCGATGTATCCAGCAATATCTTCGCGTACCATCGGCTCCAGGGCAAAGTTGTGGGTAATCCGCTCCTTCAGCTGGCGCATGTCCGGACGTGCCAGCACGGCATTGAGTTCCGGTTGTCCGAACAGCACCAGCTGCAACAGCATGTGATGATTCGACTCGAGGTTGGACAGCAGGCGAATTTCCTCCAGGGTCTCGACCGGCATCGCATGCGCCTCGTCGATCAGCACCACGATCTGGTGACCCCGGCTGTACAGTTCAATCAGGTGCTCCTGCAGAACCCGCAGGATCGCATTGGCGCGGCCGGCCGGGATTTCTATGGCCAGTTCATCGGCAATTGCGTAGAGGATGTCTTCGCGCGACAGGGAGGGCGTGGCGAGATAGACCGTCTTGACATGCGCAGGCAGGCGCTCCATCAGCACCCGGCACAGCATGGTCTTGCCGCTGCCGACCTCGCCGCTGATCTTGACGATGCCCTCGTCATGGGTGATGGCGTAGATCAGGGCATCCAGCGTGGCGCCCCGATTGGCGCCGTCAAAGAAGAAATCCGTGTTCGGCGTGATCCGGAAAGGCGCTTCGGTCAATCCGTAATGTTCGAGATACATCAATGAGTTCCCTGGTTCTTCAGGCGTGCGAACGTCTCGATGCGGCTGTAGAGCGTCGTGCGATTGATGCCGAGCAGCTTGGCCGCCTGGCTCAGGTTCCCTTGGGTAAGGCGCTGCGCCGCTTCGATGTAAGCTTCCTCCCAATGGTGCAGCGTATCGTCGAGGCTGAAATGTTCCTGCCGCTGCAAGTGCTGTTGCGCCGTGGCGATCAGTTCGCTCGGATCGTCACTGAGCAGGATGTTTTGCGACTGCCCATCGGAAGGGCTGTCCAACTCTGACTCCAACTCGGCCAATGAGACTGCGTGACCAGGATATTTGGTGCTCAGCCGGATCACAATATTGCGCAATTCGCGCACGTTGCCTGGAAAGGTGTAACTCATCCAGCGCTGTGCCGCTTCGTCGGTCAGCGTGAATGGCGCCTGACCGGCCTGTTGCGCCAGTTGGCTGCGGTAATGATCGAGCAGCAACTGCTTGTCCTGGCCCATTTCACGTAACGGCGGCACGTTGATGGAGAACACGCTGAGACGATGGTACAGGTCGGCGCGAAATCGTCCCTGGCGCACCTCCTGACGCAAATCGCGATTGGTCGCCGCGATGACGCGGGCATGGGAAATGCGCGGCTGGGTTTCGCCGACCCGCTGGAACTCGCCATTTTCGAGTACCCGCAAGAGTTTCGGTTGCAGTTCCAGCGGCAATTCGCCGATTTCGTCCAGAAACAGCGTACCGTTACCGGCATCTTCGAAATAGCCGGATTTATTGGCGGCCGCTCCGGTGAAGGCGCCCTTGGCATAGCCAAACAGCGTTGGCTCGACCAGGGTCGGCGCAATCGCGGCACAATTGAGCGCGAAGAAAGGCAAGTTTTTCCGCTCGGTCTGCCGGTGCAAACAACAATGGGCGACGATTTCCTTGCCGCTGCCGGACTCGCCTTCGATCAAAACCGGGAACGGCGAGCTGCCGTATTGCCGGGTCTGCTCGCGCAATTTCAGGATTGCCAGGCTCTCGCCGATCAAGTCGCAGGTACTGGCATGGTCGGCCACAGCCTGAGCGGCATCCTCCGCAGCACCAAAGGTCAGCACCTTGAGCAGAATCTGCCGCAACTGTTCCGGATCGGCCGGCTTGGCGACGAATTCCACCGCACCCAGGGCGCGCGCATGCCGGCCATGCATCTCCTCGTTTTGTCCGGACAGCACGACAATTCTCATGTCCGGCGCGTGCGCCAGCAAATCCGAGATCAGGGCGAACCCTTCATCCGGACGATGCGGCAAGGGCGGCAGACCAAGATCGATCAGGGCCAACTGGGGCGGCGCGGATTTGCGCAGGCGCTCGATGCATTCGTTGCGCGAGGAAGCGACTGATACATCAAAATCCCTGCCGAGAAAATAGCTCAGCGTATCGGTAATCAAGGCATCGTCGTCGACGATCAACAACAGGGGTTTGCGTGCTGTGTCGCTCATGTTCTCCGTGGCAAGGTATGTCCCAAGGTATGCTCCAAGGTGTACCCGATCGCTGGCGCATCAGGGTGCGTAGTGTGACATAAATCACTCCGGGATAAATACGGCCATCTGGTAGAATCCGCGCGTATTTTCGACTATTGGAACAAATCCTTGTTATCCGCAGCAACACCTCCCGGTCAAAACATGGTGAGCCTCCGCAAGGTCAGTTTTGCCTATGACCGGCGCCCGGTTCTGACGGATATCAACATGGAAATTCCGCGCGGCAAGATCGTGGCCATCATGGGCAGCAGCGGCTGCGGCAAGACCACGACCCTGCGTCTGATTGGCGGCCAGCTCAAGCCGACAACCGGCGAAGTTCGCGTCAATGGACAACTGGTGCATGGGCTGGACAGCGCCGGTCTGTACGAAATGCGCCGGCAGATGGGCATGCTGTTCCAGTTCGGGGCCCTGTTCACCGACCTGTCGGTATTCGACAACGTCGCTTTCCAGATGCGCGAGCACACCGACCTGCCCGAAGACCTGATCAGCGATCTGGTGATGATGAAACTGCATGCCGTAGGACTGCGCGGCGCCCATAACCTCATGCCGTCCGAGCTTTCCGGTGGCATGGCACGGCGTGTCGCCCTGGCCCGCGCGGTCGCGCTGGATCCGATGCTGATTATGTACGACGAGCCGTTTGCCGGCCTCGACCCGATTTCGCTGTCGATCATCGGCGAGCTGATTCGCAGCCTCAATGATGCGCTCGGCGCCAGTTCCATCATCGTTACCCACGACGTCCAGGAATCGCTGAAAATCGTCGACTACGTCTATTTCGTCTCGGCCGGAAAAATTGTCGCCCAGGGTACCGCCGAAGACATCAAGGCCTCCCAAACGCCCTATGTGCACCAGTTCGTCTGGGGCGAGGCCGACGGCCCCGTGCCTTTCCATTATCCGGCAGCGGGGTATGGCGAGCAGATCATGACGCAGGCGGGTCATGCCTAATTCCTCCGGGTCCGCCACGTTCGCCGGCAAGCTGGTGCAATTTCTGACCCGGCTGGGACACAACTTCACCAGCCGCATCTGGCGCCTGGGTTTTGCCAGCCGCTTTTTCCTGGCCATCCTGCTGCTTTCCGGCACGGCCTTGCGGCGTTTTCATCTCACCATCCGCGAGATTTATTTCACCGGTGTGCTAAGCCTGATCATCATCCTGGTCTCCGGTCTGTTCGTCGGCATGGTGCTCGGCTTGCAGGGCTACGACACGCTGCAGCGCTACGGCTCCAGCGAAGCACTCGGCGTCTTGGTATCGCTTTCGCTGGTGCGCGAATTGGGACCCGTAGTGTCTGCCCTGCTCTTTGCCAGCCGCGCCGGTTCGGCCATCACCGCGGAAATCGGCCTGATGAAGGCGACCGAGCAGCTGTCCGCCATGGAGATGATGGCGGTCAATCCGATCGCCCGCGTCGTGGCGCCGCGCTTCTGGGCCGGCGTGGTCTCGATGCCCCTGCTGGCGGCCTTGTTTTCGGCGATGGGCATCTTCGGCGGCTATCTGGTGGGCGTGCAATTGATCGGGGTCGACGAAGGTTCGTTCTGGTCGCAGATGCAGGCCTCGGTCGACTTTCGCGAAGACATTGTCAACGGCATCATCAAGAGCTGCGTTTTTGGCATAATCATCAGCTGGATTGCCGTTTTCGAAGGTTATGACGCCGAACCGACCGCGGAAGGCGTTTCCGGGGCCACCACCCGTACCGTGGTGACATCGTCGCTGGCAATTCTTGCTGCCGATTTCGTACTGACCGCATTCATGTTCCGGGGGGCTTGATGAACCGTGCAACACTCGACCTGTGGGTCGGAATCTTTGTCACCATTGGCCTGGGCTCACTGTTGTTTCTCGCGCTCAAGGTCGGCAATCTGGCATCCAACAATGTTGGCGAAACCTATCGACTGGAAGCCAAGTTCGACAACATCGGCGGCCTGAAAGTGCGCGGGGCGATCAAGAGCGCCGGCGTCGTGGTCGGGCGGGTAACGCAAATCCGCCTCGATCCGGAAGCGTTTGTCGCCGTCGTCAGCATGCAGATCGACAACCGCTACAAATTTCCGCGCGATACCTTTGCCACCATCAACACGTCCGGCTTGCTCGGCGAACAATATGTCGGCTTTGAGGTCGGCGGCGATACCCAGATACTCAAGGATGGCGACCTGGTGAAGAAAACCCAGTCGGCCGTCGTGCTGGAAAAACTCATCAGCCAGTTCATGTTCAACAAAGCCAGTGAAGATACCGGCGGTGGCAAGAAGTGAAGTCGCAACGCCCAAAGAAAAGGATGGATTGGTGAGCAGAATCTATTTAATGGTTTTTCGCAAGCTGGCCGGCTTGGCAATTGCCGGCACCATGCTTGGACTCTTCAGTGGCTGCGCCTCGACGGGTGTCGCCAAGGATCCGCTGGAGGGCTATAACCGCGCCATGTTCGCCTTCAACGACGGAGTCGATCGCGCCATACTCAGGCCTGTTGCACAGGGTTATGTCGATATCGTTCCTGGAACGCTGCGCACCGGGGTATCCAACTTTTACGGCAACATCGCCGACGTTTTCATCGCCGTGAACAATCTGCTGCAAGGCAAGCTGCCGGAAGCAGCGGGCGATGTCGGCAGAGTGGCGGTAAATACGACCATGGGCCTGCTCGGCGTGATCGATTTCGCCAGCGATTTCGGCCTGGAAAAACACGATGAGGATTTCGGTCAGACCTTTGGTCGCTGGGGCATTGGCGACGGTCCCTATGTCATGCTGCCGATACTCGGACCGCGCACCATGCGCGACGCCTTCGCCCAGATTCTCGATTCGACGACCGATCCGGTCATCCAGCTGGATGACGTTCCGCTGCGCAACTCATTGGTGGTCATGCGCGCCGTCAGTGACCGTTCGGAGTACCTGGCGGCCGACAAGATCGTCCAGGAAGCCGCTCTCGACCGCTACGCCTATATCCGCGACGCCTATCTGCAGCGGCGCCGCAACCGGGTATACGACGGCAATCCGCCGCGACTGGTGGACGATGATGCGCAGATCGAGATGCCGCACCGATACGCCGCCCTGCAAATGGGCGTGACTCCCCCCAACAAGGATTAAGAAGGAACTCGCATGAAATTGTCTGTTTTGCTGATGACCTGTATGGCCCTGCTGATGCCTGTCATGGCCGGGGCACAACAACCGCTGGCCAACCCGCCGGCCAATCTGGCACCCGACCAATTGATCAAGACCGTCTCCAGCGAAGTCCTGGAGATTATCCGCAAGGACAAGGAGATCCAGGCTGGCAACAGCAAGAAGATACTTGAACTGATCGAAACCAAGGTCTTGCCGCATTTCAACTTCACCCACATGACTCAGCTCGCCCTGGCACGCGACTGGCGTGTTGCCAATCCGGCGCAACAAAAAACCTTGACCGACGAGTTCCGCACCCTGCTGGTTCGCACCTATTCGAAGGCGCTGACCGAGTACAAGAACCAAGCCATTGAATACAAGCCGTTCACGCTCAAGAACGGCGAAACCGATGTCAAGGTCCGTTCGCAGATCGTCCAGGCCGGTGCCAAGCCGATCTCGCTCGACTATTACCTGGAAATGCTGCCGCAGGGCTGGAAGGTCTACGACATCGAGGTCAGCGGTATCAGTCTGGTAACCAATTACCGGGATTCCTTCGCCAGCGAAGTGCGCAACAACGGCATCGAAGGTCTGATCGCGACGCTGCAAAAGAAAAATCGCAGCCTGGAAGCAAAGTGATCCGCGTTGCCGGCGGCCGGGTGGAAGTGTCCGGCGCCATGATCCTGTCGGAAGCCAGCAAGCTGCTGGCGGAAGGAAGCGCCGCCCTGTCCAACCCTGAAACGCTCTTCGACCTTAGCGCGGTAACCGATGTGGACTCTTCCTCCATCGCAGTGATTTTCGGCTGGCTGCGCGCCGCACGGCAGCAGGGCAAGGCGATTCGCATCGCCCATCCGCCGCAAGAGCTGTTGAGCCTGTCCTCCGTCTACGGCGTGACTGAGCTACTGCCGCTCGCCGCCTGACGCGCCCGGCAGGCGCTCATGAGTCCCGCAATTCGAGTTCGGCAAGTCACCAAGCGTTTCGGCTCGGTCCAGGCCCTCGCGGGCGTCGACCTCGATGTCGAACAGGGAGAGTTTTTTGGATTGCTCGGACCCAACGGCGCAGGCAAAACCACCCTGATCTCCGCCGCTGCAGGACTGGTGCGTCTGGATAGCGGGCAGATCGCAATCGTTGGCCACGACGTGGTCAAGGACTACCGCCAGGCACGCCGCCAGCTCGGCGTGGTGCCCCAGGAACTGGTGTTCGACCCGTTTTTCACTGTGCGCGAAACGCTCAATTTTCAGTGCGGCTATTTTGGCATCGGCAAGAGCCGGGCACGGGATGCCTGGATCGACGAGATACTCGAGAACCTCGACTTGACCTCCAAGGCCAACGCCAACATGCGCTCTCTGTCCGGCGGCATGAAGCGCCGCGTGCTGGTGGGCCAGGCGCTGGCGCATCGTCCGCCGGTCATCGTGCTCGACGAACCGACCGCCGGCGTGGATGTCGAGTTGCGCCAGACGCTCTGGCAATTCATTCGCCGTCTCAATCGCGACGGCCACACCATCGTCCTCACCACGCACTACCTTGAGGAAGCCGAGAGCCTCTGCTCGCGCATCGCCATGCTCAAGGCCGGCCGCATCGTCGCACTGGATTCCACCGCCAGCCTGCTGCAACGCTTTTCGGCACGCACTTTGCGGCTGCGCCTGGCACCTGGCGCCACACTGCCGCCAACACTGGCGCAAAGAGCCGAAATCAGGGATTCCATCTATTCGATCGCTTTCGATCACTTTACCGAGATCGAGCCTATGCTGGCCGATCTGCGCAACGGCGGCTGCGGCCTGGAAGAACTCGAAATCGGCCAGCCCGACCTGGAAGACGTATTCGTCCGGGTCATGCATGAACGGGGCGCCACACAATGACTGGCTTCTCCACCTTGCTCTACAAGGAAGTGTTGCGCTTCTGGAAGGTCGGCTTTCAGACTGTGGCCGCGCCGGTCATCACGGCTTTACTCTATCTGCTGATTTTCTCGCATGTCCTGGAAGCGCATGTGAAGGTGTACGAGGATGTCACCTACACGGCATTCCTGGTACCCGGGCTGACGATGATGTCGGTGCTGCAGAATGCCTTCGCCAATTCTTCGTCTTCACTGATCCAGTCCAAGGTTACGGGAAGCGTCATCTTTGTGCTGCTGCCGCCAATTTCCTATCAGGCGTTCTACCTTGCCTATGTGCTTGCAGCCGTGCTGCGCGGCCTCTCGGTTGGCATCGGCGTGCTTTTGGCAACCCTGTGGTTCGCGCCATTGGATTGCCGCGAGCCGCTCTGGATCATCACCTTCGCCGTCCTCGGCGGCGGCATCCTGGGCAGCCTCGGCATGATCGCCGGCATCTGGGCCGACAAGTTCGACCAGCTCGCCGCTTTCCAGAATTTCATCATCATGCCGCTCACCTTCCTTTCCGGTGTGTTCTACTCCATCCACTCGTTGCCGCCCTTCTGGCAGCGGCTCTCGCACTGGAATCCGATTTTCTACATGATCGATGGTTTTCGCTACGGCTTTTTCGGGATATCCGATGTCTCCCCGTGGCTGAGCCTGAGCATCGTCATGCTGTGCTTCGCGATATTGTCCGCCCTGACCCTGTCGATGCTGAAGCACGGTTACAAATTGAGGGCCTGAGGAAGAAATACCATGTTGGATCCAAAACAAATTGAACGATGGATCGCTGCGGGCATGGCCTGTGCGCATCTGTCAGTAGACGGCGACGGACAGCATTTTGCCGCGCTCATCGTCAGCGCCGAATTTTCCGGTCTGAACCGCGTCAAGCGCCAGCAGCGTGTCTACGCGCTGATCCGCGACAAGCTCGATTCGGGTGAACTGCATGCCCTGTCGATGCAAACCCTGACGCCCGAAGAGTGGCAAGACACCCATGGATAAACTCCTGATCGAAGGCGACGTGCCCCTCCGCGGCGAAGCCGCGATTTCCGGCGCCAAGAATGCCGCTCTGCCCCTGTTGTGCGCGGCATTGCTGTCACGCGAGCCCTTGACCCTGACCAATGCGCCCAAGCTCAACGATGTTGGCACCATGCTCAAGCTGCTGGCGCAGATGGGCGTCAAGGTCAGCCGGGACGGTGCCACGATCACGCTCGATGCAGCCGAACTCAACAACCCGGTCGCACCGTATGAGCTGGTCAAGACCATGCGCGCCTCGATCCTGGTGCTGGGGCCGTTGACGGCCCGTGCCGGCGAAGCCAGGGTATCCCTGCCGGGTGGCTGCGCCATCGGCGCACGTCCGGTCGACCAGCACATCAGGGGACTGACCGCAATGGGTGCCGAAGTCAAGGTCGAACATGGCTATGTGCATGCCAAAGCGACACGTCTCAAGGGGACGCGGTTGTTCACCGACATGGTCACCGTAACCGGCACCGAGAACCTGATGATGGCCGCCTGCCTGGCCGATAGCGAAACGGTCATCGAGAACGCCGCACGCGAACCGGAGGTGGTCGACCTGGCGAATTGTCTGGTCAGCATGGGCGCCCAGATTTCCGGCGCCGGCAGCGACGTGATCCGCATCCGCGGTGTTGACCGGCTGCACGGCGCGACCCACCGCATCATGCCCGACCGCATCGAGACCGGCACCTATCTTTGCGCCGCGGCGGCCAGCGGCGGTGAGATACGTCTGACCGGTACCTCGACGAGCTATCTGGATGCCGTCATCGACAAGCTCATGGATGCCGGCTGCGAGATTCAGGGTGAACGCGACGCCATCAAGCTCAAGGCGCCGCAGCAACTGCAGGCGGTCAGCCTGCGCACTTCGCCCTACCCGGCTTTTCCCACGGACATGCAAGCCCAGTTCATGGCACTCAACACCATCGCCGATGGCACTGCGATCATCCGCGAAACCATTTTCGAGAATCGCTTCATGCATGCCGTCGAACTGACCCGGCTTGGCGCAGACATCAAGATCGACGGCAACACCGCCGTAGTCAGGGGAGTGGATAAGCTCGAAGGCGCCACGGTGATGGCCACCGATCTGCGCGCCTCGGCCAGCCTGGTCATCGCCGGACTGGTTGCGCAGGGCGAGACCCTGATCGAACGCATCTACCACCTCGACCGCGGCTATGAGCGGCTGGAGCAGAAGCTGCTCGCGCTCGGTGCCCGGGTGCGGCGAGTCAAATAGCTGCTGCGTTAGAATTCCGTTTTAACCTGCACATCAACCCGTGAACGGCATAACCATCGCCCTGTCGAAGGGCCGCATTTTCGAGGAAACCCTGCCCCTGCTGGCGGCGGCGGGCATCGTGCCAAGCGAGAACCCGGAGACCTCGCGCAAGCTCATCATCGCCACCAACCGCGCTGAGGTGCGCGTCGTGATCGTGCGCGCTTCCGATGTGCCGACCTATGTGCAGTACGGTGCCGCCGACCTCGGCATCGCCGGCAAGGACGTGCTGATCGAGCATGGCGGCATGGGTTTGTATCAACCGCTGGACCTGCAGATCGCCAAATGCCGCATGTGCGTAGCGGTTCCGGCGGGCTTCGATTATGCCGCCGACGTCCGCAGCGGGGCGCGCTTGCGCGTGGCCACCAAGTACATCGATACGGCGCGCGAACATTTCGCCACCAAGAGCGTACATGTCGATCTGATCAAGCTCTACGGCTCGATGGAACTGGCCCCCCTGGTCGGCCTGGCCGATGCGATCGTCGATCTGGTGTCGAGCGGCAGCACGCTCAAGGCCAACAATCTGGTGGCGGTGGAAGACATCATGCCGATTTCCTCGCGCCTGGTCGTGAACCAGGCGGCGCTCAAAATAAAGCGCGAGACGCTGCAGCCAGTCATCGACACCTTTGCGCAAGCCATCAATTCCGCCGGAGCTAGCCGATGAGCTGGCTCAAGCCGCGCCGCTGGTCCACCCGCGAAGAAGGCTTCCTCGCCCGGCTTGACACACTGCTGGCCTTTGAAAGCGCGACCGATGCCGGCATCGAATCCGCCGTCGCCGAGATACTCGCCAAGGTGCGCGCCCTGGGCGACACAGCCGTCATCGACTACACGCGGCGTTTCGATCGACTGCGCGTCGAGGCCATGGCCGAACTTGAACTGGCTCCGGCAGAACTGCGCGCGGCCTATGAGCACTTGCCGCAGGAACAACGCCAGGCCCTGGAACAGGCGGCCGAGCGCATCCGCAGCTATCACCGGCGGCAACTCGCCGCATCCTGGGAATACACGGAAGCCGACGGTACCCGGCTCGGGCAGAAGATCACGGCGCTCGATCGGGTCGGGTTGTATGTGCCCGGCGGCAAGGCCGCCTATCCGTCTTCCGTGCTGATGAATGCGCTGCCGGCCAAGGTCGCCGGCGTCAAGGAAATGATCATGGTGGTGCCCACGCCAAATGGCGAGCGGAACCTCCTGGTGCTCGCCGCCGCCCACCTGGCCGGTGTCGATCGGGTTTTCAGCATCGGCGGTGCCCAGGCGATCGCTGCGCTGGCTTACGGGACACAGACCATCCCGCAGGTCGACAAGATCGTCGGCCCCGGCAACGCCTACGTCGCCGCCGCCAAGCGCCGTGTGTTTGGCACGGTGGGCATCGACATGGTCGCCGGCCCTTCGGAAGTGCTGGTGATTGCCGACGCCAGCGCCAATCCGGACTGGGTAACCATGGACCTGTTCGCCCAGGCCGAGCACGACGAGCTGGCACAATCGATCCTGCTCTGCCCGGATGGCGCGTTCATCGACCAGGTCGAGGCCAGCATCGCCAGGCTGCTGCCGACCATGCCGCGGGAAAAAACCATCGCCGCCTCGCTCACCGGCCGCGGCGCCCTGATCGAGGTGGCCGACCTCGACGAGGCCTGCAACCTGGCCAATCGCATTGCGCCGGAGCACCTGGAACTCGCGGTCGCAGAGCCGCGTCTGCTGCTCGACCGGATTCGCCATGCCGGCGCCATCTTCATCGGCCACCATGCCAGCGAAGCGCTCGGCGATTACTGCGCCGGTCCCAACCACGTCCTGCCGACCTCGCGCAGCGCGCGTTTTTCAAGCCCGCTGGGCGTGTACGATTTCCAGAAGCGCAGCAGCCTGATCGAAGTATCTGCGGCCGGTGCCCAAACGCTCGGCCCGATCGCCGTGACGCTGGCGCTGGGCGAAGGCCTCAACGCCCACGCCCAAGCGGCCAAGTTTCGACTGAAGAACCGGAATTGACTGGAATTCTGCTCAACCCGGAACTCCTGATCGCCTTCTTCACCCTGACGGCGCTGGAGCTTATCCTCGGCATCGACAACATCATCTTCATCGCCATCCTGGTCGACAA